>ERZ791641.539-NODE-539-length-32040-cov-4.595623_pt1 | contig 32040 bp, 32 predicted proteins | sample MGYA00510055_ERZ791641 | MGnify/ENA primary metagenome ERZ791641 (study PRJEB30046, sample SAMN00715226) | human gut metagenome | study: EMG produced TPA metagenomics assembly of the A metagenome-wide association study of gut microbiota in type 2... | reverse complement strand
TGTCTGTCTGTCTGTCTGTCTGTCTGTCTGTCTGTCAAAATTGTCCGCATTTTATCCCCTCGCTGTCAAGCCTGTCCTTAAAATTCAATTCTTACACTGGCTCAAAAAAGGTATCCGGGTGCTTCGGGTCAAAGGTCTCGTTGCAGGTCATAACCGTTACCAGATTCTCCGTCTCGGACAGGTTGATGATATTGTGCGTCCAGCCGGGAATCATATGGACGGCCTCGATCTTATCGCCGGAAACCTCAAACTCCACCGTCTCACCAGTGTTGATATTTCTCTCCTGAATCAGACCGTGACCGGCCACTACGATGAACAGTTCCCACTTGCTGTTGTGCCAGTGCTGCCCCTTAGTGATGCCCGGATGGCTGATGTTGATTGAAACCTGTCCACAGTCCGCCGTGTGAACCAGCTCTGTGAAGGAGCCGCGATTGTCCACGTTCATTTTCAAGGCATACTTGAACTTCTCCGTGGGCAGGTAGGTCAGATACAGGGAATACAGCTTCTTTGCAAAGGAGCCATCCGGCATCTTCGGCATCATGAGGGTGGTGGGCTGTGCCTTGAACTCTTGCAGCAAATCCACAATCTCGCCTAGCGTAACCTTATGTGTCACGGGAACACAGCAGTAACGGCCATCCTCTTTCAGCACGGTTTCCACGCCGTCGAACTCGCAGTGCTGTTCTTTATCCTCCAACAAGTCGAACATACCTTCCACGAGATCGTCAATGTACAGAAGTTCCAGTTCGGTGCTGCGGTCATTGACGGTGAATGGTTCATCGTTGGCAACCGCCCAGCAGAAGGTAGAAACCGCACTGTTGTACTTCGGGCGGCTATGACCCATCAGGTTAGGAAAGCGATAGACGGCCACCTTTGCGCCAGTCTCCTTGGCATAATCAAAGAATAACTCCTCGCCTGCCTTTTTGCTACGGCCATATTCAGAGTTTCCGAAGCGTCCGGCCAAGGTCGCCTGAATAGAACTCGACAGCATGATGGTTGCCTTGTTGCCGTGCTTTTTCAGACAGTTCAGCAAGTCCGAGGCAAAGCCAAAGTTGCCCTTCATGAAGTCTTCCGGGTTCTCCGGACGATTCACACCAGCCAGATTGAACACGAAGTCTGCCTTCCGACAGTACTCGTCCAGTTCTTCCGGGGTAGAGCTCAAGTCGTATTCGTAGATCTCATCAATATGCAGTTCCGGGCGGGTCTTGTTCTTACCGTCCCGGATGTTTTTCAAGTTGTTCACAAGGGCGGTTCCGACCATGCCCTTGGCACCTGTTACCAGAATGTTCATCGTTTCACCTCCGGGTGTACCGCTGTGCAATCGGGGACATCCACCCCATCCGGCACAACAGCATTATTGCAAATCGTCACATTGCTTCCGATGCGGGAACATTTCCCAACCTTTGCGTCTGTACGAATGACGCTGTTCGTATAAATGAGCACGTAGTCCTCCACGGTCGCATCGCAGTGAACTTCAGAACCAGCATTCAGCAGCACACCATTTCCTAGGATGGCTCCATTTTGAATACAGGCATTTTGCAGAATCACACAGCCAGCACCAAGTTTTGCAAAGGGACTGACATACGCGCTGGGCGCAATGATATTCGGGAAAGTATAACCTATTGCTTTAGCTTTTTCATATACCTTCGCCCGGAAATCGTTATTGCCAATGCCGACCACCAGCAAGTCATAGCTCTTGTGCAGTTCAGGCAAATCTACAATTCTTCCAACAACAGGAATACTGCAAATTTCAGCGCCGGCAGACTGTCCATCATCCACAAAAGCACAGTCATACTGGAGCATTGCCTGCTCTGCCACCATACGGCCAAAGCCTCCAGCGCCAATAATCAGTAGCTTTTCTCTCATGTGAAATTATTTTTTCAAAACAGTTTTTCTGAGCAATTTCTTTATTTTATCAGAAAAACGCATTTTATTCAGCCGGAAAATCCTCCAAGCCTTTTTGTCTGAAGGAAGCGTTCCAGACTTTATAATTTTGTCATACATTTTCAGCATTCCATGCTCTTTTTCTGCTGGAAGGTGAAGAATCGTGACTCTGTTATATTCATAGCAAGTAGACACCAGTCTAAAGCTAGCTCCTGTCCAAAAACGGTAAACATATGCTCCGGCATTTTTGACTTCTTTTCTCATCTTATCTGCCGCAAGAGACAAAATAAATTCATCGCCTTTTGTCGTCACAAAATTTTTTTGGATCATTTCATAATAAATTTCCTCACATCTGTCAACAAAAGATTTTGCATTTTCTGAGGATGCCGCAAAAAATTCTCCACCATAGTGTGTGACGTAATTTCTCCGACCAGTATAATGTTCAATTTCGTCAAGCAGCAAAACATAATCCCTGGTATTTAATCCATGGTTAATATCATAGAGCATGATATTTTGTTTGCACTCTGCCCAGATTGCATCAAAATCCCCCTGAATATAAACATCTGTATCCAGATAGCAAATCGAGTCATATTCCATATCTGTCAACTTCTTCAATGCACAGAGCTTATAAAAAGCCAGCGCCCAAGTATAATTCCCCGGGAATCTAAAATCATCAAATGGAATTTCCAGAATCTTGATTTTCCAGTCATCAAAAATCCTCAGGAACTCGTCTGGGATATTTTCTCTGGCCATATTTGTTGCAAGAGCCACTTCACACTCAGGATTGTACTGTTTTGCAGAAATTAAAGCCACACTCGCATTTTTCAGATATACCTCTTTTTTACCCCCCCCCGTTGAAATATTGACACCCGAGTTCATATTTTCCTCGTATGCAAATGGAACACATATTAAATTCATCTTTTTCCTCTTCACAACCTCATACAAACTTTTTATGCTTCTTCCAGTGCTTTTTGCACATACTCCGTTGTCATAATTTTCTTCACCGTGCCTTCCACATCCAGACGATTGGTATTGTGGCTGGGATAGGACTCATCGGCCATGGTATGTACTTCGCCCTTGACAACAAACTTGTCGTAATTCAAGTCACGGTTGTCGGCAGCAACACGGAAGTAGTGACCCATATCCTCACTGCGCAAGCGCTCCTCGCGGGTCATCAGAGTTTCAAACAGCTTCTCTCCATGACGGGTACCAATAATGTTCGTGCCAGTATCGCCGAACAACTGCTGAACAGCCTTTGCTAGATCACCAATGGTGGAGGCATCGGACTTCTGGATGAACAGGTCGCCCGGGTTGGCGTGCTGGAAAGCAAACATAACCAGATCCACAGCCTCGTCCAAGTTCATCAGGAAGCGAGTCATGTTGGGATCAGTGATGGTAATAGGATTGCCTGCCTTGATCTGGTCGATGAACAGAGGGATGACACTGCCGCGGCTGCACATAACGTTGCCGTAACGAGTGCAACAGATGGTTGTACCGCCGCGTTCAGCAGCAACACGGGCATTTGCGTAGATGACGTGTTCCATCATAGCCTTGGAGATGCCCATGGCGTTGATCGGATAGGCAGCCTTATCGGTGGACAGGCAAACGACACGCTTGACACCAGCATCAATGGCAGCATGCAGAACATTGTCCGTGCCAATAATGTTGGTCTGAACCGCCTGCATCGGGAAGAACTCGCAGGAAGGGACCTGTTTCAGAGCTGCCGCGTGGAAAATATAATCAACACCTGGCATGGCATCCTTGATAGACTGCGGATTGCGGACATCGCCGATGTAGAACTTGACCTTCTTTGCTGCTTCCGGGTGCTTAGCCTGAAGCTCGTGGCGCATATCATCCTGCTTCTTCTCGTCACGGGAGAAGATACGGATTTCCTTGAGGTCAGAGTCAAGGAAGTGTTTCAGAACAGTAGAACCAAAGGAACCTGTACCACCAGTGATCATAAGGGTTGCGTTATCAAATGCAGACATTTTTTTCTCCTCACTTTTTTACAAATATAATTTTTTGAGCTTTCTCCGCTAGTTCATACAGCAATGGATCTTTTAAAAGGAATAACGTTCCACCATAAACAGCCACACCCACTACAACCTGAACAGCGGTTGTTATCCATGTTGCGGCCATTACTCTAGAAATGGCAATCACCACAATCATCATCGGAACAGCCTTCAATAAATATCCCGTCGCATTCATTATATCTTTTTTCAGATTCAGTTGATTCAGGAGAGTCCGGTATTGAACCAACAGGCTAACTCCATATGCCGCAATCGTGCCTACCGCTGCACCAACAACACCCACTTTTGGAATCAATACGGCATCGATTATCACATTTACAATTGCGGCAGCAACATAAGACATCGTTAAAATATGCGTTTGTTTTGTTGCCACAAGGTATTGATCTCCTGATATTCCAACCATCGAATTAAGCATAATCAATGGTGACAGCACCCATATTGCCATAATTACCGGAATGAATTCATCCCCAAGATACCAAGGAATCAGCGTTGCTGCAACTCCTGCAACACCAAACATCATCGGATACGCAAGCATCGATGAAAATTGAATCGTCTTCGACAAATACGATTTTACTTGATCATTATTTCCGTTGCTGAACTGACTGGCCAAGCGAGGCATCATGACGGTGCTCAGAACTGTAATAAACGTCAATGGAATCTTGACAATTTTTTCAGCTTGATCATAATATGCAACTGCGCTTGACGATACAAAATGCTCCAGCATAATTTTATCGACTGACAGATACACAAGAGTTGCAACCTGTGGCCAAAATAACTGCAAAGAACCTTTTAAGTGCCGCTTTAGACTTTTAAGGCTGACTTTTGGTGGACCAGATTTTATATATTTACGAAGAGGAGGCGTCGCAAGCAGCGAAGCAAGCAATGTCATAAAAGATAGCAGAAATACATATTTAACATAATCCTGCTGCGTCTTAACAAGTAAAAATATTCCTATAATGTTCGCGGCTTTTGCAAAGAAATTCCGGGCAACAGCTTTTCCCATGTCCTCCATTCCGATATAAAACCAGCATGGATCAATGAAAACAGCTATCACATACATTAACTCTATCAGCATCAGATCAGGATAACTCGAAAGCCATATATAAGGGATATATATGGCCAACGTTACTATTCCCAAAAAGAGTCGAAGCCAAACAATCTCGTAAAATGTTTGCTTCAGTTTTTCCGGTTCATCCCTTACATACGCTATCTCTCGGATTGCATAATTCTGTACGCCAAGAAGGCCAATTGTTGTAAAAACACCTGCAACTGTTACGACATAATTTGCCACTCCAAGCAGCTCAGCACCCAATACACGAGCCAAGTATGGTGCTGTAAGTATAGGTGCTACTAAAACCAGCAGTTGATATAAGATATTATAAATATAATTTCGAGCAATCTTGCCCATTCCAATGTTTACTCCTTAGATAAGCAACTGTCATTTTGTAATATTTCTTTCGCCAGGATATCAGCAATGACCGCGTATCCCCCCCCCGTTCGGGTGAAAGTGGTCATAGCAATATCGCTTATTCCAGCCATCTTCTTCAACTTTCTTTTTCAGTGGAAGGAACAAGTCCACGTACGCTGTATTACACTGATTCGCAATTTTCAATATTTCATTATTAAATCTCTCATATTGAGATAAGCTCCCCGGGAAAAGTTTTTCATCAATATAAACTGTTGAGCACGTGATCACGCTAATCTTTTTTCCTTTTAACGCATTAACGACATTCCGATATCGCTGTGAGAACTCCTCAATAGGCACCCATTGCTCTGTCCCATCAACCAGATATATAATTTCAGAGAAAACGTGCCGCATAAGATTTTCGATTTTCTGGCCAGTCCTCTTTTTTAAATCGTGCGAATAAAAAGGCCGCGGCATAAGCATCCCGCTACCCTGAAACCGCTTAGGAATATGCTTGAAAACCTTGCCATTTCTATTAGGTCTTATCTGCGCATCCACATTGCCATATAAAACAACAACACAGCTTGGTTCCTTGGCAATAACTTCCGACAGGATTTCTTCAGCATATCGAATGGTTGTCCCAGTAAACGCCATATTATCAACGAAATAATCCTGTCCCAACAAATTTTGCAGTACTCGTGTGAAATTTATCTTCTTACTGCCCAAACCTTGTGTAATGCTGTCGCCCAAAAGAATTATTCTTTTTTTCACGTTCTATGATCTCCTCAACTGCCACTGCAACCTTTTTGTGGTACATTTCCCATGTAAGACTTTTGGCAGTTTTAATTGCATTTTCACCCATTTCAGGGATTTGTTCCCGATGGTTAATAAACCACCGCATCTTTTTTGCAATAGCATCTGAACTTTGCACAGGAATAATAAAACCATTCCTTCCATCCACAATAAAATCGTTTACGCCCGTATTTGTCGAGGATATTATCGGCAGCCCGCATGCCATTGCTTCGGTAACGGCAAGGCTGAATCCTTCTCCGAGCGACGGAAACACCATAACGTCATAGTTTTGAAGTGTATCGCCTATCTTATCATGCGGAATCATGCCTGCAAAGATCACATCATTTGCATATTTCGCTTTCAGTTCTGCACTCAAATTATCCGCACCCACAATCGTAAAGGTTGCCTTTTTGTGGTCGATCATTTGGAATGCATCCAGCATATAAGAAAGGCCTTTCAGCTGTTTTGTTCCTCCAACAAAGACAAATCGAATCGGTTCGTTTTCTTCCCGCACCCTGAATTCTTTTCGATAGAAACAGCTTGTATCAACACCATATGGGCAAACATAAATTCGTTCGGGTTTCACGCCAGAATATTCCAAACTTTCTTTTACAAAAGTGCTGCCCACAAGAAAATATTGAGACAAATCGATTTCTTTTTGTATCCGCTGGCACACCTCATCCGATTGAATAACCGGGCATTCCTCCCGAAGCTTATCCGCAAAATCAGGGCTGAGTCGGCAGTCTCCCTCATAAATCTTTTTCATATAGATTCTATTGGCAGCCGAGACATCCAAAATCCGAACAATATTCGGAGCGTTTTCTTGCAAATCGGAAAAAAGTGTCATGGAGTTATTATCATAAGAAATGACAGCTATCGCATTCCTTTTTTTTGCAATTTTTGCAACCCTGTGGCCAAACCAAACATTCAATCGATCATTGATTTTATTGAATGTATCGCCAGAAATACGCTGTCTTTGCATAAAGAGCTGATACAATCCGTACCACTCCAAGATCTGATGAACTTTTTCATCCGGTATTTGTTCACAACGACGCGTGTTGGCTTTTGTCGTATCTTTCTTACCCAGAAAAGGCTTCACGAATCTTGTAAGTGATCCAGCTTTATCATACACTGTCGTACAATATTCAAGATCATATGATGTCTTCTCGATTGCGTATGCGGTCTGAAATGAGTGTTGTTTACCCGGATGCGAAACGATAATTAAATTCATGTTCATTCCTTTATGCATTTTTTATACTTACTCGTCTGTTCAAATCCAAAACAAGCATCGGCAGGTTCAAGAAAAGTATCAGATAAAAATTCGACGGAATATATCCTCTTCCGATCACTTGAATAAGTGCCAAAAAAGTCATGCTATATGCAATTAGTTTTTCTAGGCTGCATGCTGTTTTTAATAAATCTTTTAATTTTGAACACAGTATTCCAAACACAAACATACATATTACAACGCCTACCGGCCCAAACTCAAAGTAGAACTCGCCCAAATTGGGAAATGCCATTCCAGACTTTGCTGCGACAGAATTCATTGCAGCGGTTGCCACCTCATGTGTTGGTGGGTATGGCTTTCCTGGCCATATTGCCCGCGGAATCATCATTACTGCCGTGTAAACTATCATTTCCTTTCCATGCATATATCCCATTTTTTGGGGGAATGCATTAATCACACCATAGTATGCCTTAAATGTACAAAAGTCCGAATCAAAAACGTCCAATAATGCATCAAATCCAGTAGTTACCTCTTTGATTTGAGTACCCGTTCGCAGATTGTTTCTAATACTTCCAAAACTCCCCATGAACGAAAGAATCAAAATACATGCCACAACAGTTTTTAATATATCAGGTCTCCGTCCAATCATAAGATAGTGCAACACAATCGGAGCAAACAGCGCAATTACTATAATAAATCGAAATCCTCTAGTCACAAAAACCGACAAAGTTATTAAATACATTCCCAGTTTGAGCAATCCGTGTCCTTTCCAATTTTTCCAGAGGTAAAGCCATGCGCCAAGAAGCGAATAAGAAAAATTAATAAGGATTTGAAGCGACGAATCCGCCTGCTCCTGCGCAATAGCGCCTGCCTGTCCAAACGTAAGGATATAAAACACACTTTTTCCTGTGCTTACATCATATACAATTGTCAACAACAGGCAAAAGCACCAAAATAGAATCATTAGCTGATTTTCATTAATTGCTCCTACCATTTCTTTTGGGGGACAATTTCGCAGTTTTCTTTTTTTATAATACCCATAGCAAAAGAACACAAATGAGATTAAAAATACAGAAGTTCCTTTTATGCATCCCCCCATTGTGTTTACACCTAGAATCGAGGTTGTCCCTCTTATAATACAGACTAACGGTGCAAAAACGAGTATTAAAAAATACATTGCTGCCGCCAAAACTATCGGTTCAAAAAGATCTATAGAGTATCGTGTAAACAAGGTCCATAAAAAAAACGAATACAAATAATAGGCTATCACAAGAAACACATAATCATCTTGAAGTTGACTATTTAGTCCTTCTGGCATTAGAACAATCCAAGCAATACCTATAATCCCTATCAAAAAGAAAGATAGAACAGGAAGGATTTTTTTGTGAGATTTTTTCATGAAAATCATTCCTCAATTTTCAAAACATCCAAATGTGCCCGTACCATATTTTCTACTGTATAATCTCGAATCTTTTTCAAGCTTTTTTCCGTCATCGTATTGCGCAAAGAATTGTTTTCAAGCATCGCAGTTATTCTTTCAGCCAGCATTCTTTCATCCTCAACTGGAACGATATAGCCGTTTATGCCATCTTCTATCAGTTCCAAACCCGCCACACACTTATCTGTTGTAAGAACTGGCAGACCATTCGCCATAGCTTCGTTGACAACAAGACCCCATATATCCTCTCTTGTAGGAAGCACAAACAAGTCGGCCGCCTGATAATATTGCTTTAGTTCTTCCTTTGTTTTGAAACCTTCAAAGTGGACGTTGTCTAACATCAAATTCTTTTTCAATTCAATGTATTCAGCTGTTGGTTCCGCGCCAATAATATATAGTTCATACTTCTTATTGCACTTTGCCCATGATTTGAGTAACACGTCAAAACCTTTGCGACGGATAAATTGACCAACAGCTATTGCTATAAGGCCTTCTGACAGATGCAGATTTTTTTTCAGTTCCTCTTTATTTTCTAACTTCGGCACGGAAGGAAGAATGTCCGCAGCTTTTAAAGAAGTAAACGGGTACAGATGCACCCTTGCTTTATCCGCGCCATAATGCACCAGGTACTCTGTAGTCATCTTTCCGCTGCTGAACCATCCAGATGCAGCTGAAATAAAATGACGCTTGATTTGATATTTGAAGTAACTGTCCTTTGCGATCATACCACCATCGGCTTCCATCCAAAACGGGATATGTTTCAAACGCATATATTCGATTGCAAGCATTGCAGTAGGTGTAGAATATCCGCCTAAAATGATATAATCAAAGCCAGACTTTATAATTTTGAGGATCTCCACGCACAAGAACTGATCACTTTTTGTCCGAATTCCATTCATGAATACTGCTTTGAAATTTTGATATTCTGCCGCTTTCCACTTAACGTCTCTGTCTGTTGCCGTCTTTCCCTCAAACGTCACTGTAAGATCACAGTTTTTTCCAAGCTCATTGAAAAAATCCACCCGATAGGGCGATGGGATATTTGCCATAAACAAGACTTTCATAAATTATCCTTTATATGCCACACAATGTCCGACACACTACCCGTTTCGACACAAGCCGAATCATCCGTATATAAAGTTTCTTTGCACCCACCTGTATCATAGGTAATTACTGGCGTTCCGCACGCCTGAGCCTCTAGATTGACTGTCGGATAATTATCCTCATAAGTTGGGTTCACAAAAACATCTGCTGCTGTATAAATTTCCGCAAGCTCTTGTGGGCTATTCGTGCGCTGAATACCGATAATCCCCGCCGGGAGTTGTTCCAGCTGTTCTTTATTAAGGCCCACTAGAACGATAGCATATTTTTCATCCAATTGCTTTCTCAGTTCAAAGAAGTCCGTCAATCCCTTACGATCTTCCCAGACGTTAGCCACACCTAGCACGACAAACTTATCCTGCAGGGCATACCGCTCCCGGAAGTCGCTGGCGGTCGGCTTGAAAATAGATGTATCAATGGTGTTGTAATGGACTTCCACCGGGTACTCCTTCAGGAAGCTCTCTCTCGTCAGGTCTGCCAACCATTTACTGGGTGTGATAAGAGTCAGATTTTTCACGCCAGTAAAGGCTTTACGCTTGCGCTCAAAGTTCTTGCTGACAGAACTCATTGCGAAGCAAGCCGGGTATCGGCGAAGCTGAGAACAGTTTGTGCACTTAGTCTTCCACTGGTTGCACTTTACCATGGTAAAGTACGAGCAATGGCCAGTGAAGGCCCAGCAGTCATGCAGCGTCCATTTCACCTGCATTTCAGGATACTTTTTGATCCAATCGAACAGCATCTCCACATTGATATAGTAGCCATGGAGATTGTGGAGCCACAGCAGGTCTGGTTTGTATTCCTCAGCCCACTTTAAAAATTCTTTGGTCGCGTGCTTGGAGCCAAAGCCATGCGTATCAAACAGCCGTGTCTGAATCGCGTGCATCTTGCAGTCAAAATCTGTGCCAATACGCACTGCATATTTCTGAAACTGCTCCGGTACAGTACCTTTGCGGCCGTAGGCGATTTTGACCTCGTTGCCTTCGGCTTCCAGCTGCTGTGCAAGGTCTGTGCAAATACGGCCAGTGCTGCCGATGCCGCATACTGAATTGATAAATAAAACCTTCATTTCTCACCCATACAATTTTTCATATTCTTCCACTGCGTAATGATCCGTCATGGAAGCTATGTGGTCACAAATCTTGCGCATCATGCAGACACGAACAGAAAAGTTTTTACTTTCTGCATTATCCTCTTTGTCGTTCCAGAACTTGTCAAAATCACTTCTGACTTGGCCAGAACTCAATTTGTATGCAGATACCATATCGGGATAATTTGCCCCCGACAGGCTGTTTTTCTCATGCGTCTCCACCATAAACTGAACAATAGAAATATCCGGCAACTGCTGGGGATGTGTTGCGTATGCCTGAAATAGCTTGCGGATAATGTACTGACCTTTTGCATTCATCCGTTCCACTTCGGGTGAATGATGGATCTCAGTTCGAATCGCTTCACCAAATTTTTTCAGGTGTTCTTTTGTTTTCTTGTTATCTGCATCACTGTACACATCAAATGCGATTGCATTTTTGATATTGTCCTCATCTCCTGTGTGTTCCCGGAAAAAGTTGAGGCGGGTATTTTCATTCAGTTTGTTATCTGTCGAAAGCTTCAGGAGATTTTGATTAGAGCAGGTTACAATGCAGGTGACCAATGTATTTACTACAACTTTCGATGCCAGTGTAATAAAACGTTTCTGATCGTAATTTTCCTGTTCCGCATCACGTTCCATCTCTTCAAAGCAGCGCAGATCACTTTCGCTCATGATCGTAATCAGGATCTCTCTGATTTTCCTGCACACTGCTTTAGCCGACATTGCTCCGCTTCTCAGTGCATCTTCCAAATCGTGATGCCACTGTGCAATTTCATCTGCCTGTTCCACTACAAAGCTCTCAAACGACCACGCTTGATGACCGTCCTTCACTTCGAGATACTTATTGAAGATTTCACAGTAATTGGGGCTTCCATCCTCATCGCCGTATGCCAACTTGGAGTGATGCATCATTCCCCAAAGAGTGTAATTGGTCAGGTTCAAGCCACTGTCACCGTAGCCATTTTCCAGACGCGCTGCCACACGGACACTTTGAAGATTGTGCTTAAATCCGTACAATGGCTTTTTCAGCCTTTTTTTGCAGATTTTGTAACCGTCATGGTTTTCCTTGTAAAGTGGCGATTCCGGAATTTTCACGGTGCTGCCCGGCTTCATGATCTGGTTCAACTCCCGCTCGCCCGCATGACCAAACGGCGTATGTCCCAAATCGTGTCCAAGCGCAATAGCCTCGGTCAAGTCTTCATCCAAGCCCAGTGCCTGCGAAATCGTCCGTGCGATCTGCGCAACCTCCAACGTGTGGGTTAACCGGTTCCTGCGGTGATCATTGCTTCCGATCAGGTAGATCTGCGTTTTCCCATCCAGTCTACGGAACGCATTACAGTACATAATACGGTCACGATCACGCATAAAATCGCTACGGTAAGAAGCAGTTTGAGTTTCAGTATTTTTGTTGAAACGGCTTGCCAACTCAATTGGCGCACGCAGGAGGTTTTTGTTCATATCGTTGCGCCTTCCTTCTTATACCCATAGCATCTCAGTTCCTTCTCAAGATGATTCATGAACATATCACGTGTAAAATGCTGCTCGTAATATGCTCGTGAATTTTCACCTAGCTGCTTTCGGTTTTCATTCGCAATGAACTTAAGCACAGCTTCTGCTAGGCCCTTTGCATCTTCAGCATTTGCACAGTACCCGCATTTCGCCGCATCAATCACATTTGGAATTTCTCCAATTGCCGCACCGATTATTGGCTTGCCTGCTGCCATATAGGTCTGCACCTTTCCTGGAAGGGTCAGCGAAATAAACCGATCAGCAGTCAATGTCACAAGCATCGCATCTGCCATTTCATAATACTGTGGCATTTCATCCGATGGTTTCCGTCCATAAAAAATAACATTCCTCAGATTTTTTTCTTCAGCCATTTTTTTGAGGTTATCAAGTTCGGAGCCATCCCCCACGATATGCCACCGCAAGTTACTTTCTTCGCGAAGAATTTCCGCTGCTTTCAGTACCGTTTCCAGACTTTGCGCTGCGCCGATGTTGCCAGCAAACATTAAATCAATCGTTGATTTTTCATTTTGAATTTGCTCAACTTCATCAAACTGTGCTGCCGCATATTGCGGCAAATACTCAATTTTCTGCTCTTCCACACCATGTTGCTGAACGAGATAATCCTTGAACATCTGTGAGGTAATCAGGATTCGATCCGGCTTGTTATATAATCTTTTGGACACAGCACCAAAAAACTTATACAAGGGCGAAGATTCCGAAACACCACCTGCAGCCAAACAAGCAGGCCACAAATCCATGCAATACATCACTACATTTTTGTGATTTTTCTTTGCATATGCAAACGCTGCGCTACTCATCATGACTGGTGAGGTCTGATTGGTGAACACCACGTCGTAATCATCCGGCAACTTTTTGACAAGTATGGAGGAGGACCACGCATAACTATAATAATTTAATAGACGAAATACGGCATTGTGCTTGCGTGGAATCGTGAAGGATCGGATGATATGCACACCATTGTGGATTTCTTCACGTCGTTTTCCTTTTTCATACCCCGAATAGGTTTCGCCCATTGGATAGTTTGGTACATCCGTCACAAGATCGACTATATGTCCTCGTTGGACAAGCGCCTCACAAATATCGGTCAGCGGATATGGCTCCGGCCAATAGTGTTGACATACAACCAAGATTTTCATACTATTGCTCCATTTGAAATTCCCTTGCAGTCGCCTGCTTCTATATCCTTCACCACTTTGCTCTCCCGTAGGAGTACAATGCTTTCCTTCCGGAACTCCGGGTCGATTTTTCCATCCACAACGCCCTTACGCCCCAGCACGACCTGAATGCTCTTCCAAATGACCTTCAAATCAAATTTCAGGCTAACATTCTGGACGTATTCCCGGTCATAGTAAACTTTGTCGTACACATCCACCGTGTCACGGCCGTTGATCTGTGCCCAACCAGTAATGCCCGGTGTTACCTGATACACCCCGTACCAGCGACGCAGAAAACGAATCTCACGTTCCGTATACACCAGCGGACGAGGGCCAATCAGGCTCATTTCGCCACGAACTACGTTTGCCAGCTGCGGCAACTCATCAATGCTGGTATCCCTTAGAAAACGCCCTAGCTGGGAAATATACGTCTCCGGGCTTTCCAGATCACCAGTTGCTACGTTTTTAGGTGCAGAACTCTTCATCGTTCGGAACTTGATAATGTTGAAGCAATGAGCTCCCTTACCTACGCGCCTCTGTAAAAAGAAAATCGGTTCATCTGGTGCACTAATTTTTTGTGCAAGGCTAACTGCCAAAAACAAAGGCGAAAGCAAAACCAAGGCTAGCACCGCCAGAATGCGGTCAATTACGGATCGCACCGCAAGGTATTTTTTCTGTTTCCGGGTCAAATGAACATAGTACGGTCCAAAATCAACGTGATAATTCAATTCTTCCAATTTTTCCATATTTTCCTCACACTTTTAACCTGTTTATGCGTATTTTTGTTCGTCTCTCTATAAGCCCAAATCGTCCCCCAACAACACATGAAGTCCTTGCTTCTGTTTTTCATTTAACTTTGCTCATCCAAGTTTTGCCACAACAATTCCGACTTGTGCTGCCTGCTTAGGCGAGTACTCCGGGTTGCTTTTGTCCCACCGCATCCCAATCTCATCTAGCTTTGCAATGCGCTCCTCTGTCAGAACAGCACCGCTTTTTTCGGGATTCAACCGTGTGTAACGCTGCCGCTTGACCCATTTGCCGAGGGCATATCCCTCCGGCGAAACATAGTTGACCGGGACCTTCAGATCCCCGTGGGCTTCAAAATAACGTTTTGCTTCCTGATATCCCTGGTTCCACTGGCGGTCATTGCGGTTGCCCCAGTACATCCCGATCCTATTGAGCCGTTCGATCTGCTCCTCCGTCAGCTTTCCTTTCGGGTACGACCATTGCTGATTTGCAAGCCATACTCCAAGCCGTTCCCCGGCCGCTGTTACATAGGAGCGGGGAATATTCAAGTTCCCGTTTTCCTCGTAATAGGCCACAGCCAGGGCATAGGCCTTTTCCCACTTGGCGTCGAAGATGCTCCACACCATACCGATCTCATCCAGCTGTGCAATGCGTTCTTCCTTCAAGCAGCCATTCAGCTTCTGCTGCCGGGTCTTGAGAATCCATTGGCCCAAGGGATAGCCCTCCGGGTCCACATACTTTCCAGCCACCAGCAGATCTCCGTAGGTGTCATGGTATTTCTTTGCAGCCTCGAATCCGTGCTGCCATGCAATCTCCTTCCGGTTGCCCCAGACCATGCCAATGCTGTCCAGCCGTGCGATCTGCTGCTGGGTCAGATCGCCCTGGATCTGCCCTTCACGCACACGGCGCTGGGTGATCAGCCACACCCCAAGGCTCAGACCCCCAGGCGTGGTATATCGTTTCGGGACGTTCAGGTCGCCGTGCTCCGCATAGTAGATGCTCGCCTCAGAAAAATAGTGCTCCCAACTGGAGGACAAACTCGCCTGTAGCCGTTCAAACAACACCCGGCAGTCCTGCACCTGCTCAATGACCTCAAACCGCTCCGTGACGACCTTATCGCCCTCACCGTTGGCATACAGACGGCGAACGGCCTCCTGCATCTCGTTTTACAGGCTGGAAATACTGGTCAAGCCCTCAAAGTTGTTGACCACATCCAGAATCAGCGGGGCTGCGGTGTCACCGGCAGTCAAGGCGCGACCAATCTGCTGCTTGTAGATGATGGGCGAAATCGTTGGTCGGAACAGGATTACGCCAGAAATGCCTTCTACATGGACGCCCTCGTTGAGCATATCGATACAGAACAGCAGCTTCAGCCTGTCACCGGTGTCCGTTTTGAAGTCCGCAAAGGCCTTATCCGTGTTCGGGTCATCCGAGTAAGCCTGATACACCACAACATTCGGGTTTACCCCGGCGAACCACTCCGGCACATGGGACACCATCTCGTCCATGTGCTCCTTGTTGGCGCAGAACACGATGTACTTGCCAGCCTTATTCGTGATATGATGGGCAAAGACCCTATCCAGACCGTCTGCCTGCTCCAGTGCGCGGCGCAGCGCGTCCAGATATTTCTGATTCACATCCTGAATACCCGGTGCCCGCAGGTTATCCACCCGTGCCTGATACTTTGCAAGCGTTTTCTGGTACTGATAAACTGTGGTCACATATTTCGGGGCAGGCAAAATACCCCTGACGACTGCTTCGCCAAGGGTCATGTTGCTCGCAACACGGCTATCAAAAAGCTCTTCGGCCATATCGCGGTTATTATCCAGATATCGGATGTTTGTTGCCGTCAACCCCAGAAGCTTTGCATCCGGGCATAACTTTAATAAAGCCACCGTGCTTTCGCCCCAACATTCCGCACCGGCACGGTGGAATTCATCGAGTATAATATAGGCAGGCTTCTGCGCTGCTATTTCGTCCAGCTGTGCCTGCGTGCAACACATCAGTTTGGCGTAGGTATAAAAGTGAACGTTTGCCAACGGAAAATCCGGGTCGTTCCTTTTCAGGCTTTCCAGCTGGGTCTTGAAGATATATTCACTGGGAGAAAGCCAGATTACAACCTTCTCCGGGTTGTCCTCGATCAGCTTGAACGCAATGTAGCTCTTTCCGGTGCCGGTGGGATGAACAATGGCAGCTTTGCCATACTGGTTCATCATCCGGACTGCCGCACGATATGCTTTCTCGTTGTGCTCAAACAGGCGCAATGCCACCCTGTTCACCCCTTTCCGCAATAAAGGGGTATCCTCCACATGGAAAATGGAGGATACCAATCTTTCGACATCATTGTTTGATTCTCCCTATTATTTTATCATGGTTATATCTGGGAATCAATAGAAATCCGTACAAATGTATCCACATGACCTTAGAAAAAACCTCGCAGAAGCTGAAAGTTTGTTGCACATTGCCCATTTTTGCATGAAAAATCCAGCTAAAAACGATGGTGGACAAAATAAGTGGTCAAATGGGTGTCCAAGCCGCAGGAGGAAACAGAAATGGCACGACGGGGAGAAAACATTCACAAACGCAAGGATGGTCGGTGGGAAGGTCGGTACATCAAGGCGCGCACGCCGGAGGGCAAAATCCAGTGGGGCTACGTCTATGGCACGGTCTATGCTGAGGTCAAACGTGTGCTGATTCAGAAGAAAGCTGAGGCGGGCTTCTACAACCTGAAAAGAACCGACCTGACCTTTGAAGCGCTGGCTGAAGTATGGCTACACTCCCTGCGGAACAGTATAAAAGAATCCACCTATGCGCATTATTCGTACACCCTGCACAAGTATCTTCTTCCCGTTTTGAGCAAAGTGCCCGTTGCCTCCCTTGAAGAAAGCTTTCTGGAACAGGCCATGCAGCAGATCATTGCGCCGATAGATGCCGCACACAAGCCGCTAGGGAACTCCTCTGCCCGGGAATGCCTCTCCATGCTGCGCCGTATCTGCAAATATGCCGCGCACTTGCGCCTGATCCGTCCGATGGAGCTAGAAGTAGCGCTGCCAAAAGCCATCGACAAAATTTCTGTACCCCTCTCTCCGGCGGAGCAGCAGCGGCTTTATCAGTATGTACAGGAGAACCCCACGCCCCGCAAGATTGGCTTATTATTAGGGTTGGAATTGGGTCTGCGTATTGGCGAGATCTGCGGCTTGCAATGGGGTGATTTTGACCTGAAACTCGGAACGCTGAAAATCAGCCGGACAGTCTGCCGAATTTCCTGCGGAAATGGACATACAAAGGTAGTCATCCAAACGCCTAAAACCCGCACCTCCCGCCGGGAAATTCCAATCCCGAAGCAGCTGCTTATTATGCTGAAAAAACTGCGTGGATGTGTCAGCAATGCCACATGGTTTCTGTCCGGCAACGAGTCCAAGCCCACCGAACCCCGTTGCTACCGAAAAAGCATCAAGGCATATCTGAAACAGTCAACTGTCCGGCAAGTACGTCCGCACGCGCTGCGCCATACCTTTGCAACGACCTGTTTGCAGGCGGGTTGCGATGTAAAGACCCTCAGCGAGCTGTTGGGACACGCCAATGCCAACATCACATTACAGCGTTATGTGCACTCTGACCTGACCCGAAAGCGCAGGGAGATGAACTGGATATTCTCCCATCCGGTGTCTATGAGTGGCAAAAAATCGTTAAATCTGATGGAATAACGCTGGATTTCGCCCACAGTCCTCCATTTTCACTGTGGGGGATACTTTTTTGTTTTTTAGGTGTCATTTTCTTAACGCAAAAAGGCCCCTGCCGATCACATTTCTGTGAAAGGCAGAGGCTGATTTTACAGCAACGAATCCGTCACCGTCTGATAAACGCTGTCCGCATTTTGCTCTATGCTCTCATTTATAATCTGCACCAGCAGGTCTGAAAGCGCATTTCGTTCGCCTGGAGCTGTGTTCAGCACGATATCCCGCAGAATGTCCCGCAAGATTTTTTCCCGGTCTGGGGAGATAAGACAACTCCTCCGTTCTAAGGAAAGGGAGCCCGTCTCCGGATTTTTAACCACCCCGCCCCCTGTTGCGCCGGTTCTTGCGTAGAGGGTCTGCAAAACATACCTCTGCACACTCATGTTTTCGGCTGCAGCAGACTGGCGGATTATTGCGCCCATCTCCTTGGAAGGTCGAATCATGATGTTATCCTGTCGCCGATTATATTCTATGTTTGCTTTGCTGTGTGCTTCTTTTGTTGCCATAAATACACCTATTATAGTAAATTTTTAAAACGCCAGTTAATTGGCATTTCGTACAATTTCTCTTGGATGAAACCAGTTAACGTTGTCGATTATATCAATAGACACACGTACAGTTAACTGGTACACTCATGCCATCGGGAACACCGGTTCTCACATCCGACCATTCACCAACGATTTGAAGAGAGGTACACACATGAGCATCAAAATTTTACTGACCCTTGTCGAACAGTACAAGGAGGCCGCCCAACTGATCGAGGCCGCACAGGCTGAACAGGAACAGCTGAAGATCCAGATCCGCGAGGCACTGGCAGAGCGCTCCACCAACTATCTGGAAGTAGGCTGTCACAAAGTCCGCCTGTCTGATTTCTCCAGCACCCGACTGGACAGCAAAGCCATCAAGGCCGTAGCTCCCGACCTGTATGACCAGTACAGCAAAACGGTCACCGGCACCCGCCTGAGCATCACCTGAAAAGAAAAGCCCCATACAGCGCTCCCTGACCAAAGTTTGCGCTGTACAGAGCTACCGTACACCCGCCGGGGCGGGCTACACCAATATTATACCTGTCCCGGCCTTTTTTATCAATAGAAAGGTTCGAAAAATCATGAAACAGACTGTCAAAACCTCCCGCGCTGCTGGTCAGCTGGAAAAGATGTTCCGCGAGTTCAACAAACACTACTTTGCAGGCAAGCTGCCCGAACCCATCATCAGCCTGAAAAAGACCCCGTCCGCCTATGGTCATATCACTTGCTCCAAGGTCTGGCAGGCAGGCGGCGAGAACAAGTACGAGATCAATATTTCGTCGGCTACCCTTGACCGTCCTATTGAAGAGACCGCTTCCACCCTGCTGCATGAGATGGTGCACGAGTACTGCATGGAAACTGGCATCAAGGACACCAGCAATAACGGGGTCTACCACAACCGGCGCTTTAAGGAGCAGGCAGAGACACACGGCTTGACCGTCGACCACCACGAAAAGTACGGCTGGACCATCACGAGCCCGTCCGAAGAGCTGCTGGACTTCATCATCTTTCAAGGCTGGCAGGATATCCAGATGGGCGAGCGGCTGGCATGGTCGGATATGGCAGGCACCGGATCAGGCAGCAAAGCACCCGGCAGCAGTCAGACCGGAGCACCCAAGCCTCCCAAGGCAAAGAGCAGCACCCGGCGGTGGGTATGCCCCAAGTGCAGCACCATCATCCGGAGCACCAAGGAAGTGCGGGTTATCTGTGCAGACTGCATGGAGATGTTCGTGAAGGCCGACTAAATCATAGCCGGACAGAGAGCGAGGGCACGAGTGAGAGTAGTGCTATATATAAAATCACAGGAGGCTCCTCATGGATACTTATAAAATCGCTATTGACACCTTTCTTGCCGAGACATCCGAGTGCAAAGCCAGTGGGTGCGCCGTTTTTTCCGGGGCAGACATCGCATTTCAAGACATCCAGCTGCACACGCACCGGAACAAGTCAGAGCTGCATTTCATGGCCGGACACACCATGCTTTCCATCCCCCTTGCCAGCATCCTGAGCATCGAAAAGCTGGTATTGCGGGATATCCAGACCACCGAGTATGAGATCATCACTAAAGAGAGCGGCACCATCACCCTTGACGTTGTTTAAAAATGCGCCCGTAAAGACAGAGATTCGCCGGGCTGTGAGAGGACGCCTATTATTATAAAAAGGAGCACCGCCATGACTATCATATCAGAACGTTTGCAGCACCTGCGCCTGACGCACGGCTATACCCAGACCGATCTTGCACGAACCATGGGAGTGACCCGCCGGGCAGTCTACGCATGGGAGCACGATAAATGCCCTGAGATCCCACATCTGATCCGACTCGCCCAATTCTATCAGGTGTCGACCGATTATCTATTGGGCCTGACTGAATGAGAGGTCTGCCCCGCCCCCGGAGGCCTTACCGGAGATTCTTTGCCTGCGACAGTGCGGTCATCTATCAGTTCGCGCAACAGCAGCAAAAAGCTCCACATTTTTAAAAATTTACTTGCAAGTCCACTTTATTGGACATATTGTTTGGTAGACTTCAGGTACAGCAAAGGCAAACACACTTCAAAATACAGGAGGAAACTGTTATGGCAGGCGCTTTTTCATTTGTTTTAGATATGTTGGGTCTTGGTGCGGCTGGTGCAGCCAGCGCGGGACAGAACGCAAAAATCAAGAAGGCAGACTATCAGTATGGCGAGGAGCACGGCCTTCATGGCACCTCTGAGGTCCTACAAATGCGTGAGCGAGTACGTAAAGAGTGGTGGAGCATCTGCGGCAAGACCTACAACGCATGTGAGCGGCCTGCATCGAGTTACGGTGATCTCAGCAGAACCCCGTGGTGCTATCTGAAAAAGCGTTGGTTCATTGACCACCTGAACAAAAAGGGCATCCCCTATGATGATTTGGTCGTGAACGATGTTACCGGCGTTACCTTTTACGAGAGCCAGAAAAGAACGTCCGAAGCGTATATGAGAAAGCTGCGGTAATAGGACACTGCACCCATCGTCACCACTTCTATCAGCAGCGGGAGGTAAGCTTATGGCTGAAAATAAAATCTTGGTACAAATTATCGATCATGAGGACGGAGATTCCGTGCTGGGACAAGATTACTTTGAATCAAGAGAAAAAGCAGAAGAATTCAAGCGGATCTCTGACCGTGCATATGGCAAGCTTCTTGGTGAAGGTCAAACCAGAATCACTACAGAGATCATTGAACGCTGACACCAACCACCATTTCCTATAGCAGCAACAGAGCTCTGCCACTCAGACACGAGAAGCAGGGCTCTTTTTATAATATCAGTGTAGAATTTATCACCGCCGATATCATGTACTGAACGAAAGCCAAACAACTTAGACGCTCTTGATTCCCCCTTCACGAGAAAAGCGGATCAGCAGATGTGCCGCAGATTTTATCAATTCCTTCAGGCTTGCCATTTCAATTTCAGAATAGCCATTGTTCGTCCATAGATACCCCGCAGAATGCAAGTTGCGGACTTAAAGCCATTCTCGACAGGTGTTTCAATCTGAACTCTCACCTGCTCTTGATTTCCATTTCGAATCGATGAAGAACGCACAATCTCCGTACCATCGTTTAAAGTCATAAAAGGGCAAAGCATCAAAGCCCTTTTTTCTGATGATATTATATCATGCTATTCAGTCCATTTCCATCAATTCCCATGGGTTACGAATGCACTTTTAATTGTGTCACCGGAACCTTTATGCGGACAACAGACATCAATAGCACTAGCATGTTGGTTCAGTCCCGGCGGATTTGCGGTTCGATTATGGGGCTCCCCGAAATTGTGGGGAACAGTTTCATTCGACTACTTTTGGTCACGGATAACATGTTTGAGCACCGTCTGCATTTGTCCAAAATTGGACACACCTTTCTTAATGGAGTCAGTCTAAGCGACCTCATCTGAACTTATGTCGTGACAGGTGCGTACTGTTTGGTACAGGGTCGTGTATGGCGATTCTATCAGCGCTGAAAATTCAGCTGTGACCCATTGAGCTCGGTCGTCAATTTGACGACTGAGGTCGGAAATCACATGTGGATCGTTTCGGTATGTTATCAACAGTGGTCAGTTTGACCACCGTTGAGAGAGGAATTACGAAGGTACGTAAAACAACGGTGTGCAATATGCGCGGTGTCATCGAAATCTGCCGCTACAACACCAATCCCAAGACCAACGCCCTAATAGATTGTATATACCATACCGCTGCTCTCCTATCCCTTGCCGGTTCACGCCGCCGTGCCGCTGTGACACATTTCAGCACTTAACGACGCATTTAGACGCTTTTCGCCAGTTTTGGCATATTTTGCGTTACATTTATTTCGAACAGGATGGAACTGATCCAAATATATGTAACAGGAATGGTGTCAAAATGGTTACTTCCGATTTGTCCGCCCGTATCAATGATGTACTGCGCTACGTCGGGATTACTCGCAACATGAACGCCTACATGATTCTATCGCAAGCTCTGACGTTGATTGCCGAGGATGAAGACCGCCTGCGAGCCGTAGAGAAAGAGATCTACACGCCCACTGCCGACAAAAATCTGCGCGGGCCCAGAGCAGTCCAAAGCACGGTCCGCCGGGCATCCAAGGTCGCATGGGATTTCTTCCCTGATCGCGTTCAGGAACTGGCTGGCTATCCTCTGAATGGTCGTCCCTCTGCCGTGACTATGCTTGAGCTGCTCTATAATAGTGTCGCCCGCTATGACGATCTCTCTATTCTGAAATAATCGCCCTTCAACAGCAACACCCCGCTACTCTATGTCGAGCAGTGGGGTATTTTTGCGTCTTGATTTGGTTTCAACTAGTGTCAAATTGTCATCAGTTGATTGAAATGTAACGACAGAACGATAAACCGAATGTTGCAATCTGTGCAGATCATAGAAAGCCGTCATGTACTATGCGGAGTTTTGTGCACCCCTCAAATCGAGGGCTACTGCGAAATACCGACGCCTTTATCAGAGCGCTATTGAACTTTTACCGATTTGGATAATGTTCATTGATCGTATCATCGTTAGAATATGGTTCTCGGTAGTCGCTTTGTCCTCTGAGCCTTTGAACCCGCATCAATTTGAGGCTAGTTGCACAGATGGTCGTGGCATGCGGCTCCCTCTGACAGCCAAAAATCCGGCCATCAAACGGTGTCCACAGTGTAGACACCCTTGTATTATACGGTAACGCGATACATTCCATTTGAGGTATACTTTTTAATGGTATTAATCCAGATAGAGTAACGATTTGTGACGCCATCCGCCAGGCAGACGCTTACTAAATTAGTAGTATTCGACGCATCATCGTATTTTCTACATTTGTGCGGAATTGACACATCATCGAGCTATATTCAAATTCGGGAAATCATCCTACTTTTTCTCATTTTTGACTATTTTACGCTAATTTTTCCAACAGGTTCACTCTGATCGAATCAATGGTGGGCTTCCTCTTTTCCCACCCCCTCATCTTCTTTTTTTCGTAAACACTTTAATATCTCGCACGCTCGATGCTCGCGAGTGAGATATCAAAGTATTCACGAATCTCAAATCATAAATATATCATAAGTCTGTTATTTTCTCTTGTTCTCTATTCTGTTGTCTAAATTTTGCGTCTGTTTTTGTACCTATTCTATATATACCAAGTACAATTTTAGACGCAATCCCGATTAAATTCGAGTCAACTCCCAAAATGTCTTCTGATAATAATCACCTCTTTTTCGGTTCTTGCCACTGACGATCTCGACCCCATAGATTTGAAATTTACGATTTAATACGTCTTGCCCCATCGGACGCCCTTTATACTCTTTAAATACCTGCAAGGCCATGATGCTTTCATACATTTCTTCTTTCAACATCGGCTGATTCAAGTGTGCGTTTATCCAGTCCACCACCAAATCAAAGCAATACGGCACTGTTTCCTCTGCTAACACCGGCGCATACTTTGCAAAGAACTTCTTATATGACGTTTCGAGCATTTCGTTGAGCAGCTCCAATTCTCGTTTCAATTGCCGAACCCCCAACGAATTCACACGGTACGCACCCTTTGCGTCATCAAACTCCATGATCCTACACTTTCTTATTTTCGAGTTGATGGTATCGGGGTTTCCACTGTTTCGGAACGCTTCGAATGCCTCTGGACCTGCCAGATATGCCAACACCGGCTTTAGTTCTCCTTCCACGATGGCCTTAAATTTCTTCAGATCACCATAATACCAGTCCGCATCATAATCACGGAAATAGACCGTGCAGGTATCCTCGGCATCCAGTGGACGCTTTCGCCCCACTGACTGAATGATGTCCGTCGGCTTCCATTGGTCAATATACAGATGTTTTACCTTGCGGTCTTTGATCTCGGTTCCTATGCCAAAGGCCTTTGTCGTGAACAAGAATCTTTTTTGGAGCTCTCTGTCCTTGATACAGTCCGTCAGCTTATTGAACATTTTGCCGTATTTCGGGTTGTTCTCGGAGCAGTAATAGGCAGCTGTATCGCCAAATATCTCCTTCATTTTGAGCAGGTCCTCGCCGGATGATACAAATATAACGGCCTTTTCGTCTTCCGGGAGACTTTTTAGAATCATGACCAGATTTTCCCTCGAATAGAAATATTTCTGCTTGATATGCTGGTAATCCTGCGGCAATTTGTAGATGCGGTCTTCGGGAGTTTTTGTGGTCTCCTCCAGCAGCTTGTAGGTCTCCTCACCTGTTGCACTCATATAGATCACCACATGGTCCGCTTCAGCCTTTTGCAACGTCTCCAGTGACAGATAGGTATTGATGCCGTAAGAGGAAAAATCTGTAAAGTAGTGGCACTCGTCTGCAACGATGTATTTGAACTGCGCCAGATACTTTTCCAGTGACGCCGGGTCGTTCCTGCACCACGCCTCGATATGCTGATAGGTCTGGACCTCCAACATAGACTCGTAGAGCATATCATAGGTCAGTGCTATTTCCATCGGCTCACCCTTTGCCTCAGCATTGGCTGCCTCCATTCTGCGTTTGATTATCTCCGTATAGAGGGTGTTTAACGGGCAGAGGCACAAGACCCGACCCGTCTTCCCATCTGTCAGCATTTCGTCAACACGCCAGCTCACCAGCCTTTTAATGATAAATTCGTTCTTGCCCCGTCCGGTCCCCATATCCAGAAGGACTCTTCCATTTCCCCAATGCTGGAACGCATCACCGATCAGCTCCGAGGCATACGCCCACCGTTCCTCCGCCGCCGGGACGTCCTCTCCTATCTGTCCCAATGGCACGATTGCTTCTGGGGCCGCTCCTTCCACCTCTGGCACACCCTGTACGGTTTCATTTCCCGCCTTTTCCTGTGCTGTCAAGGCTCCTACCGCATCCGGCATGTTCCCCTCTACAGTGTCTGGGAGATCGTCCGGTGGGCCATCCGGCACAGTATCTGCTTCCCTCCCTGGCACATTTCCCTCTGTGGCGTCCGGGACATCGTCCGGCATCGTGTCTGCAGCTCTTTCTGGTGCACCGTTGCTCGGCACAGCCTCCAACATACCACTCATTGAGGTGTCCAACACATCAGCTCGCACAACGTCCTGTGGAGCGTCTGGCAAGTCCTCCCATACCATGTCCTGTGGGGGGTCTGGCACCTTCTCCGGTCTCATAGTGCAGGGGATGTTTCCGACGGTTTGCTTCGTGGCGTGGCTGGCCGCCCTCTGTACCTTCTGCTCTGCCCACTTCTCCTCTGGGCTCATCCTATTCCAGCACAGAAATCTGTCTACCTCCTCTAAAGACTCCTGCATGGTCATCGTCTTTGGGTCCTTGGTGGGGTGAAATTCCGGCTCGTCCCCCTGGGGCACCATCAGATGATCAAAGACACCTCCAGGCGTCATTGGTTTCTCTATAGCTGTCTTCATTGCGTCTAATCCTCCTATAATAATAAGGCGCACAGCCCAGCCATCTTGCCAGACCATGCGCCGGTTGGTATGCGCCTGCCCATAAAAAATCTCTGTTCAAACGCCTTGTTCTGTGATATTATAGGAATGAGAATGAACATCACACATCATTCCCGTCCCTATAGCCGCTTTACCTGGTCGCAACAGGTAAGGCGGTTTTTTTGTTTACCTTGGATCACATATTCCTGGCACCTCATTGCCTTTGTGCCCTTTAAGCTCCGTCATCCCCTCAGGGGGTCAACGTTCTATTAAAGTCCCTATACGCCTGGATCCCCAGTACTACTGCGTATTGCTCTGCCTGGGCCATCAGCTCTGCCGACAGCCCTGCGATCCTGTTCTTGTCTGCCACATCCACCGGCAGGTCATCCAGTGCCTTTTCCAGCGCATCTGCGGCCTTCACCAGCGGCTCACACAGCTCCCGTGTCTGCCGTGGGATGATCAAATATCCTTCTTCGCCCAACGACACACCCAAAATGTCCACGCTACAGGTCTTGTTGTCCATCATAAATGTCCTCCTTATCCTTTACATTCCACGCCATCGTGCCGCCCGTGGGTTCACAAACTCCGGCTTGAAGGTCACAGTGGGGAAATTGGCATCCATATAATTTCCAAACTCTTCCGTTGCCGCCTCTTCATCGTAATCGGCCAGTGCATCCACCGTTTCCAGTGCCTGCAGCAGACGAATGCGTCCCCTATCCCGGTCATGCCCCATCTGCACAAGCTCGCTGTCGGTCAGTTCATTGCAAAGCCGATACGCAGCAGCGATATAGCTCCTCAGCACAGGCTTTGATTGGAGCGTCACCTCATAGTAGACCGTCTCATCGAGTTCCTCCTGATCAAAATCCCCGATGCCGCAGCAGATTTCCAATTCGGGGTTGCCCTCTACGTCCAAGGTAGGCGTAATGGCCACACCCGTACCATCGCAGAACCGCATCGTGATGCCTTTGCCGATTGTGGAGTCCCTTTTATCCGGACAGATGCATCCATCCGCCGGGGTCGTTTTTCCGGACAGCACCGCATTCAGAATAAGTGCTGCCTCCTGCTCTTCTTCAGGTGCTTCGGCATGGACCTCGGCACCCTCTAAGTAGATATCCACCATCGTTTTATTCCTCCTGCCTAATCCATCAAAAAATCCACTCGTCGTCCATATCGTCCGCCAAGCAGTCCTCTTCCATAGCGACGCATCCTTCCAGCCCATAATTCTCATCGGTTTCAGCGCAGTCGTCGGCTTCCAGCTCCCCTTCCAGTGCGCTTTTCATTACACCGCAGCCCAGCTCGAACCCCTTCATAAAGCAAAATTCCATTCCCCTGTGTGCTGCTTCTACAGACAGACGGCAGATATCCGACAGGACGCTCTGCGGCATATGTGCTACCTGTGCATAGTTTACCAGATAGCTCTCAAATGCGTTTGCGGCTTCCCTGAGTTCCGCCGACTCTCTGAGGTTCACCAGATCATTCAGATTCACATAGATGTCCTCCTCATCGTCAAACAGATTCTCTTTTACGTTATTTTCAACCATTTTATAGCTCCTTTTCATTAAATATCATTTTCGAATGCATGCTTATTTCCGGTGCGATGCTCGCCTTAGTCATAATTAGAGGCCCTCTGGTACACCTCCTCGACAGTCTCCTCTGTCACACATCCGATCAGCAGCTCCGACTCTCCCTCCTTATTCAAGAAAGGCTTGATCCGCAGCGTTGTGCCGTCGTCCAGATTGATCAGCACCCCCTTGCACATGGGCGCATGGTAAAAACAGGGCCAGATGCACATCTCCGTGTCGGTCGTTTTTCCAGCCAGCATGATGTTGAGCACCGTCTCTGCGGACTGCTCCTCTTCACGGCTCTCGGGCAGAAAATTCCCATCATTAAAGTAAAGTTCCAGCATATAGTCCCTCCTATTTATGCACAATTGTTTCCGTTCTTCACGGCCAGATCCAAAGCCTTTTCTGCAGGGCTGATAGACTCCAGCAGCTCTTGGACCTCACTCTTCAGCCGCCGGAATTCGCCGCACAGCTGCTCCCACTTCGTCAGCTTCCTGCTTGCGACCCCCTCTCGGAGCCCACGCCGCACAGCTTCTGCCAACGCCTCCTCCAGTCTGGTGTGGTAGGTACAGACATCGTACTCCAGCTTGCCGTCACCTTTCACATGAGCTTTTTTCAGCACATAGCACACACTGCTTGCGTCCAGATAGTAGTTGTCAAAAATCTTTAGCATAGAATGCCTCCATTATTTTTTACCATTGTTTTTTCAGGCGATACACGGCCCAGGCCCTATGAGCTATCCATCCTGTAATCCCTCCTTTATTGTATTTTGAGACGGTCTAGCCGCCTGCCCCCAGTGACCCAGGAATCAGTCCAGCCAATCACCTATCAGGTCTATGGGATTTTAAGCTGTTTCCAACACCACATACTTTCTCCTCCTTTCTGCCCCCATACAACGGCCTTTTCCTTGCAAAGTACCACAGCCTTGCAAGGTTGCCGTGCCCGTTTATGTTCTTTGCATCGCTGTTTTTATCCAACTTTGCAATCTTGCAACCGTTATGCCACCTCAGCACCCTGTTCAAGGCCCGTAACCCAGCAGCAGCCACCCTCTAACGTCTTCTGCCGAATGTTTTTGACGATTCCCACACGGCTCAGATCGCTGCGAGCATGGTTATAGGTGCTGTCACTGCATCCCGTTTCCTCCTGAACCAGCCTTTGCAGTTCCTTGCTGACCATGCACTTGTCCGGGGCGGCATTCAGCATGGCCAGGATCCTGCTCTGAACACCTGCATACTTCGGAGCCGCCCGATCCGGCTTTTCCCGGCAAAAATCCTCATCCTTCCAATCCGAGGTCGAGTCAAATTTTGCCCTTGCCGTCTCAACCCCCTTGACCGTCACCGTCTCCGTGGTAAAAAGGATCGTGTCTGCTGGGGCATCATAGCTGCTCTTCTCGTGAGAGACATAGATCTTGTTGCCGTTCTTTGCATGACCCATGATCAGCACATTGCGGGCAGTATCCCAAAGCTCGCCCGAGCCATTGAGGCGTTTGCGCCCACACGCACCTGGATTTTTGTTGGTATGGGTCACCAGCAGGATCGCAAACCCGTGCTGCTGCGCCTGCATCCGCAACAGCTGAAGCAAATTCCGGATCTGCTGACGATTGTTTAGATTGACAGAATCTGGTAAAAACGCCTGAAACGGGTCGATGACCAGCAACAGTGGGTCCCCTGCGGCGATCCAATTCATCAGGTCCGGGTCCCCAAGCTGCGGCATCTTATGCATCTCCTCGTAGTATGTATCGGGAGCAATCACAGCAACCTTGTTCAGATCCGCCCCTGCGGCATCCATCCGTGGGCACAGCACCGTGTCGATAGGGTCCTCGCCTGCCAAGATCACAATGTTGCCCGTCCCTTCAGGTGCCTGGGGGAAAAACTCTGTGGCCTCGCCCGTCGTCAGCGACTTTGCAATCTGCGCCACGAACTGCCCCTTGCCCACGCCTCCATCACCGCAAAGCAGCGTGATCTCGCCACGGTGCAGGAACCCGGAGGCCAGCTTCTCGCATTTTTTAGGCGTCACGTTGCTCAGCCGCCGGAGCACTCCTCCGTCCTGGGCCAGCATATCCAGCACACGCCCCTCTCCCATGGCAGGGGCCGTGGGCTCTGCAACGGGTGCAGTATCCTGTACCACCCCCTCGTCAGCCACCTGTGCCTTCAGGGGCAACTGCAGCAGATTCGTATTGAAAATGTCATTTTTTTCCATGTTCACATTCCTCCTTGTCCAAATAAATTTTTGACGATGTTCAGTTTTCAAGGTGCTCCACCCCGCTTTCACAGGGCAGCCGCCTGCTCCGCCGTTCAGGGTCAGCTTGCGAGTCGCCTCGGTCACTGCCCCCACACACAGGGCACGCTTGTCGGGATGTCGAGCTCGTCCGGGGCTTGCCGGCTGCGCTCTCCTCCGTGGGTGCATAAGCATATCACACCTCGAAGGATTTGTCTAGTGGCTTTTTGAAAAAACTTCACCAGACTGGCTACAAGGCACTTCTGGCTCGTTTTCCAGATTTTTGCCGTAAAGCTCTACGCCATCTGTAAAAATCCGTTGTAGAGGCTTGCAGGCGTGTTTGCGTCCACACAAACACCATATCATAGGTCGTTAAAACTGTCAAGAGCTGCTCGCTCCCTTCTGCCACCCACACAATCAGCCTACCAAAATACTGGTTATGTAATTTTATTGGTTTATTCTGCCCCCGTAATCCGTGGCATATCATATCAAAACACTAGGTATTCAGTTTTATCGTCACGTTTCATATCAGCAGCCCAATCTACAACATATTAGCTTACTGGTTATATCGTATTATTGGGATCAACTCCGCTATTGTGCCCAACCCAATTTCCGTATACTACTGTTGTCAAAGCTCTCGATTTCCACTCCTGCACTTTCCTCAGTCATTTGAATCTATCCTGTTGAATCCAAAATGTTGCTTTTCGTATTAGGATTTCTGAATTCTAAATCAGCAAAAAATCACGAAGTTTTGCGCTCATTCTTTGTCAAAGTCATTCACCTCACCTTATTATAAAAATATGAGTACATTATTATATAATATATATGCGTTCCACAGCTTTTCTTTGGTATGAACATTTTCTTCACATCATCGTCTATTTTGTTCATTATTTCTCAAGTCATAATGTTTCTATTCATAAACAGATATTGACTCCGTTCAGCACTTCTTTATATTTTCGTTTTTTCATTGTGTATACGTCATTTGACGTCAATTGCATTTTCTGCTTTCTGTTGTTTTCTCTTACATAATCGAATTAACAATGTTTAAACAAAAAAGCAGCCCCACCACCCGGCGGAACTGCTCCTATTCACACGATCTTCTATTCTTTTACAGGTTCATCAAGGGGCTGGTCTGGGTGCCCCGGTCCACAATGTCCTTATCCTTGATGCCCAACAGATACCGCTGGGTGATCATGATATTGACGTGCCCCATCAGGCGAGAGACACTGTACAGGTCCAGTCCATTCTTCAGCTGCATCTGTGCAAAGGTATGGCGGCAGGTGTGGGGACTGACCCGTACCGAGGAGGAGACTCCCACTTCCTCTGCAGCGTGCTTCAGCATCCGAGCGACCGCCTCATCCGTAAGAGGCTTGCCTGTTTTGCTGAGGAAAAGGTTCCCGTGGCAGGTGGGGTATTCTTTCCGGTAACCATCCCGGAGCGCACAGTATTTGATGAGCTGCTTGGACAGTGCCGGAGATTTAGGCACCACACGCTCCTTGCCGCCCTTGCCATGCTTCACCAGAATGTAATCCGGTTTGATGTCCTCGGGCTCCATCAGGATCATCTCATTACAGCGCATCCCTGTGTCAAACAGCAGCATGATGATGGTCTTGTTCCGCACCTCCAGAAAGTCCTTGCCGTCGTAAAACTGGATCATCCGCTTCATTTCTGCTGCGGTAAAGGTATCAATGATGGTCCGGGGCTGCCGCAGAGGCTTTACCTTTTTGGCTGGGTTATCTCGCTCCTCCAAATAGCCCTCCTCCACCAGATAATTGAACCAGGTGCGCCAGACCTTCAGCAGATCGTTGATGTACCGGGGCGTATTACCTGCATCCTGCTTTTCCTTCATCAGATCCCGAAGGTGCCGTGGGCGCACATCCTCCAGTTCCGTGATCTGCTTCCGTTCCAGAAATTCCAGCAAGAACCGGGTAGATGCCCGATAATTCCGCAGAGACCCCTTTGCCAGGTGGCGGCATTCACAGTCATACAAAAATTCGTCCCGGAGCTCTTTCAAACACATAAAAAAACACCCTTCCTTTTGCGGCGGACCACAAAAAGAAGGGCGAAAAATTCCTAGATATGGTTGTCGTACCTAGTCAGGCTTGTTCGTAGTTGAGCAAGACAAACTCCGGCAGACAAATCAGGCGATTTTTAACGGCAGAACGTCATCAGCAGTTCTCAGCGAAGTACTTGATGGTACGGACCATCTGAGAGGTGTAGGA
>ERZ791641.518-NODE-518-length-33342-cov-3.727792_pt1 | contig 33342 bp, 39 predicted proteins | sample MGYA00510055_ERZ791641 | MGnify/ENA primary metagenome ERZ791641 (study PRJEB30046, sample SAMN00715226) | human gut metagenome | study: EMG produced TPA metagenomics assembly of the A metagenome-wide association study of gut microbiota in type 2... | reverse complement strand
TCTTGGCCATAAAGGCCTTGATATATAAGGGTTAAGAAATATGATTAACCCTAATGATGGGATGGTAAAGGAGGTGAGAAATTGAATGTATTTAGTGGAATTGCAAAAAAGATAAAAAATGCTATTATTCCAGAAAGAACGGTAGATATGCAAAGCCAAGAATTATTAGAATGGCTTGGAATAAGCTCAACTCCTAAGCAATTGGTAAGTGAAGCAACATATTTCACGTGCTTAAAAATGTTATCAGAAACATTAGGAAAAATGCCTTTAAAGTTTTATCAAGAAACCGAAAAAGGAATACAGAGAGCTAAGTCTAATAAAGCTCACAAGCTATTAAAGACGAGACCAAATGCTTTAATGACACCATCTACATTTTGGGCTACAGTAGAACAAAATAGGAATCATTATGGAAATGCTTATGTTTGGATAAGAAGGAAATTCAAAAGAAATAAATATGGTGGTAGTTATGAAATTCAAGATTTTTGGGTTATGCCATCTGAGGATGTTCAAGTATTAATAGATGATGAAGGAACGTTTGGTGCTAAAGGTCGATTATGGTATAGATATACTGATAAATATTCAGCAGAACAATATCTATTTAACAGTGATGATGTATTACACTTTAAAACATCATATAGTTTTGATGGTATATTAGGTGTTCCTGTTAGAGAAATACTTAAGAATACAGTAGAAGGTGGATTAGAAAGTCAAAACTTTATGAATAATTTATACAAAAGTGGACTTACTGCTAAAGCTGTACTTGAATATACAGGGGATTTAAATCAAGAAGCAAAAGAGAGACTTGTAAAAGGGTTTGAAGATTTTGCAAATGGCTCTAAAAATTCTGGGAAGATAATTCCTGTACCGTTAGGAATGAAATTAGTACCATTAGATATTAAACTTACAGATAGTCAGTTTTTTGAATTAAAAAAATTTAATGCGCTTCAAATTGCAGGGGCACTAGGAATTAAACCAAATCAAATAAATGATTATGAGAAAAGCTCCTATGCTAACTCTGAAATGCAACAATTAAGTTTTTATGTAGATACAATGCTATTTATATTAAAGCAGTATGAAGAGGAACTTAATTATAAATTATTAAGTAAAAAAGAAATAGAAGAGGGACTATTCTTTAAGTTTAATGAAAAAGTAATCTTAAGAACAGATAGTAAAACTCAAATAGAAGCATTGTCTAAAGCTGTAAATAATGGTATATATACACCAAATGAAGCAAGAGAATATTTAGATAAACCTTCAAAAGAGGGTGGAGATGAACTTGTTATGAATGGTAACTATATACCTATAACAGATGTAGGAAAACAATATGCGAAAGGAGGTGATAAGAATGAGTAATAAATACTGGGAATTTAAAAATCAAACATCAACAGAAGCTGATTTATATTTATATATTGAAGTAGCAAGTTGGGGAGCTGGTTATGCAGCACATTCTGCGCAAAGTTTTAAAGAAGAGTTAGATGATCTGGGAGAAATAAATACTCTAAATATATATATAAATAGTCCAGGGGGAGATGTATTTGAAGGTAACACCATAATGAACATGTTAAAGCGTAAGAAATGCACTAAGAATGTATACATAGATGGGTTAGCAGCAAGTATAGCAAGTGTTATTGCTATGGCTGGAGACAGAATAATAATGCCAAGCAACTCTATGATGATGATTCATAATGCATGGACTTACGCAGCAGGAAATTCTAATGAATTTAGAAAATTAGCTGATGATTTAGATAAAGTTAATGCAAGTATAAGACAAACTTATTTAGATAAAGCTGGTGATAAGTTAGATGAAGAAACTTTAATTACATTAATGGATAATGAAACATGGCTTACAGCACAAGAATGTTATAATTATGGCTTATGTGATGTAGTTGGTGAAGATAAAAATATAGCTGCTAAGTTTGACTTAAATTTATTAAATAAATATAAAAATATTCCTGTTGATTATGTTTTAAATCAAGCAGAGGTTAAAAATAACAAGAAGGAAGACGTAGAAAAATTAGAAAATGAAAAGAAGGCAATTTTATGGGATTTAGATTTAATCTAAGTCTTTTTTTATTAAATTTTTTACAATGAAAGTGAGGATAAATTATGAATAAAGAATTAAGAGAATTACTAGATAAAATTAATCCTAAGAAGTCAGAAGTTAAGAACTTAGCAAATGAAAATAAAATTGAGGAGGCAAAGGCTGCAAAAAAGGAATTAATAGATCTTCAAGCTAAATTTGATGTTTTATACGATTTAGAAGATGAAGCTAAAAAACAAATTGAGGATGGGATAGAAAATAATAATAGTAATGTTATATCAGGAATTGTTAACAAAGGGAAAGATGTTGCTAATGCTTTTGTAAATGCAATAAAGGCTGGATTAACAAAAACTCCAGTAGCTGAAAAAGATATGCAAATATTAAAAAATTCTATGAAGGAAGGAACTGAAGCAGATGGTGGATTAACAGTACCTCAAGATATTCAAACATCTATAAAAGAATTAAGAAGAAGTCAAGATGCATTAGAAACACTAGTTAATGTTGAAATTGTATCAACAGAATCTGGTACAAGAGTTATAGAAAAAGCAGCAGATCAAACACCTTTTGATAATGTAGAAGAAGAGGCTGAATTCAAAGAAATATCAACACCTCAATTTGCTAAAATTTCTTATAAAGTTAAGAAAAAAGGTGGTATTTTAAAAGTAACAAGAGAATTATTACAAGATACTGCAGAAAATATTTTAGGTTATTTAAGAAGATGGATTGCTAAGAAAAGTAAAGCAACCAGAAATGCTTTAATAGTAAATAAAATCAATGAAATAACAAATTCTAAAGAAATTGCTATAAAAGGATTAGATGATTTGAAAGATATATTCAATGTTAATTTAGATCCAGCTATAGCAGTTACATCTGGAATATTAACAAATCAAAATGGATTTAATTGGTTAGATAAATTAAAAGATTCAGATGGTAAATATGTATTACAACCTAATCCAGCAAACTTGACTCAAAAACTATTATTTGGAGTTTATCCAGTTACTGTTGTATCTAACAAAGTTTTAGCTTCAAAAGGAGTAGGAAGCACTGGAGAAGAAACTGCTTGGAAACATCCATTTATTTGTGGAGATTTAAAAGAAGCGATAACTTTATTTGATAGAGAAAATATGACTATAGAAATTTCAACAGAAGCAGGCGATTTATGGAGCAAAGACCAAACTGGAATAAAGGTTAGAGAAAGACTAGATATTCAAGCAGTTGATTCAGAAGCTATAGTGAAAGCAGAAGTTGAAGTTGCTGTAACACCCTCTTAATGCTCCAAAGACATTATCTTTAAATGATATTGATGGAGCAGAAGTTGATTATAATTCACTCACTATAGTTGAGTTAAAGTCTATAGCAGAAAATAGAGGAATAAAAGTTACTTCAACTATGAAAAAAGCTGATATTATACAAGCTATTATAGAGAGTGAGATTTAATTCTCATTCTCTTTTTTATGAGGTGAATTATGGATTTAGAAGAATTAAAGTTATTTTTAAAAATTGATGATAATGAAGAAGATATTCTTATTCAAGGGTTACAATTATCAGCAGAAGAGTATTTGGCTAATGTAGGGGTCATAAAAGACTATACTAAAGAATTATATAAACTTGCTATAAAAATATTAGTAACTCATTGGTATGAAAATAGAGCAGTTGAAACTGTAGGGAAGAATGTAAGTAAAATATCCTTTGGATTAGATACTATAATACTTCAGCTTAAATATAATCAAGGTGATGCTACATGAATATAGGAAGTTTAAGACATAGAATTGAGTTTCAAAGGTTAGAAGAAAGTTATGATAAAGAGGGGTTTCCTATAGAGGATTATGTTACTTTCCAAAAAGCTTGGGCGGATGTTAATGATCTTTATGGTAAGGAGTACTGGACAAGCAAACAAAATATATCTGAAAATATTACAGTATTTCATACTAGATATTATAAGGGTATTGATACTAATTGCTTTATTCTATTTAAAGGTCAAAGATATGAAATAATTGAACACCCAGATAATATAAAACACCTTAATAAGGAATTAAAAATTAAAACAAAATTGCAGGTGATTAATAATGGCAATTGAAATTAAAGGTTTTGATGATATTTTTAAAGATTTAGATGATATGAATATTTCTGATAAGAAAAAAATAAATGCTTTAAGAATGGGAGCTGAAATAATAAGAGAATCAGTAGTTGATAATTCGCCAGTTCTTACAGGAACGATGAAGAAGAGGTGGAAAAGCAATATAAAAAGATTTGATGGAAATTTAGGTTTTGAAATAAGAGGTGATACAGTAGAAGATATATATAATGAGTTTGGATCTAGTGATAATAAAAAACATATAGGATTCTTTAGTAAGGCTGTAGATAAAGTATCTGATAAAGCAGTAAAAATTATAGCTAATGAGGTGCTTAAGTAGATGGAAGAATTATTAAGAAAAATTCTATTTGATGAAAGAATATCAAGTTTAGTTAATGATAAAATATATCTTTTAAAAGCTCCTAATAATACAATAGCTCCTTATATTGAATATGAAATTTTAAATGAAGAAGGTTCACTATTTGCGGAAAATGAAGAAATAGAAACAAATTATAGAATACAAATTGATGTATTTACAAAAGGAAGTTATGCATCAATAGTTAAGGTTATAAAAAATGTAATGAAAGAAAATGACTTTATAAAAGAGTTTGGAGGTTCTTTATACGAAGAAAATCCCAAGCTCTTTCATTATATTTTGAGATTTAATTATGAAAGTGAGGAATAGAAATGGCAAAGAAAATTACAACAGGTGTAGAGAAAGCGTATTATGCAGTTTTAACTACAGATGGAGATTCTCCAACTTATGAAACCGCTAAGTACTTACCAGGTTTAAGAGAAATATCTGTAACAGCAAATGAAGAACAAGCTACTATGTATGCAGAAAATAGATTGTATGATAGTGAAAATTCGTTAGGGGATATTGAAGTTACATTAGATTTTGCTTCAATAGATACAGCTAACTATGCTGTTTTATTTGGTAAAAAGATAGCTTCTGATGGAGGGATCATAGAAAGTGCTGATGACCAACCACCATATATTGCTTTAATGGTAGAAAAAACATTGAGTGGTGGTGTTAAAGAATATTTAACACTATTTAAAGGTAAATTAAGTATTCCTGAGGATAAAGCCAAAACAAAAGAAGGAAAAACAGAGTATCAAACTGTTTCAATTTCTGGATTGTTTATGCCTTTAGAAAATGGTATATGGAAACATAGTGTAAAAACAAGTGATGAAGGTTTCAGTTTAGAAACTCATGCTGAGAAATGGGGAAAGACAGTGGTAATACCTACAGAAAAAGTTATTCCAGGTGTTTAATAAAAATTTAAAGGTAGCTTAGGCTACCTTTTATTAGTGGAGGTAATTGTGTTAGTAAATGAAATTAAAAGTTATAAGATAAAAATAAAAGATGAGGAAATAGAATTAAAACTAGATTTTAATGCATTAATAAAAATGCATAAAGAATATGGAAATGCATTCTTATTAATTTATCAATATGCCTTTGAAAATAATTTTGAAAAGCTACCAGCGATTATAAGATGTATGGCCAATAAGGATATTTCAGAAGAAGATGTTAAAAATACTATGTTGATTAATATAAAAACAATTGAAACTCTAAGCAATATAACTTTAGATTTACTTGATCAAGAGTTAACTGGAGTATCAGAATTTGAAGTTAAATCAGAAGTAAAAAAAAATCAAAAAATCAAGGAAAAGAAGTAGAGATTAAAGATTTTAACTTAGATTATTTTTATTATGTTGCAATACATCAATTAAATATGTCAGAAAATCAATTTTTAAATTCAACATTAAGACAAATTTTAATTTTAGAAGAATTACATAGTAACTATTTCAAAAATAATTTAAGAGAAATTGTTGGAGAAACTATTGATTCTATCTTTGGAAATTCAAAACAAGAAGAGGAAGAGGTATATGTAGAAAGCTTTTCAGAACTTTTTTAAAAAGGGGGTGGGAAATTGAGTGAATCTATAAGAAAAGTCAGCACAATATTTACAATAGATGATAACGAGCATAATAAAAAGTTAAAAGAAATAAATTCACAGTATAAGCTTACTCAAAGTGAAATAAAGCTTGCAGGTGAAAGATTAAATTATTTTGGGAAAAATACAAGCGATTTAACATACAAGCAACAAGCTTTAGTTAAACAAACAGAAACTCTTAAAGATAAAATTAATTTATATAAAGATAGTATAGAAAAAGCTAGTAACAAAGCTAAAGAAAATAATGATAAACTTAATGAATTAAAGAAAACAAAATCTAATTTAAATGATGAATATAGAAAATCTGTAAAAGTATATGACGAAGAAAAAAAGAAATTAGATGAAGCTGAAAATAGTTTAGAATTCTGGAAAAAACAACTTGAAGAAGTTACAAAAGAGCAAGGCAAAAATAGTTCGCAAGCACAAATGCATATGAGATATGTTATAGAGGGGTCTAAAGCAGTAAAAGAACAGAAGAAGGCTTTAGAGGAAGCTTCTAATGCCGTAGAAAAAAATAAAGAGAAACTAGATGAGAGTAGACAAGCGTATCAAGAACAAAAGGATGTAGTAGATAAAAATATTAAAACTGTTAATAATCATAAAATTAAATTAAATGAAGCAGAAGCTCAATTGACTAGAGTTGAATCCCAACTTAAAAGTACAAGTGAAGAGTTAGATAGGCAAAATTCGAAGTGGGCACAGGCTGGAGAAAGCCTTCAAAAGGCAGGAGAGAATATTTCTAACTTTGGAGAAAAGTCTACTAAAATAGGAAGCGCATTAACTAAAACTGTAACACTACCAGTAGTTGCTATGGGTACAGCGGCTATAAAAGCACAAGTTGATTGGGAAAGTGCATTTGCTGGAGTTAAAAAGACAGTAGATGGAACAACAGAACAAATAGCAGAACTTGAACAAGGTATAAAAGATATGTCTAAAGAACTTCCTTCAAGCGCTGAAGAGATTGCAGCAGTTGCAGAAGCAGCAGGACAATTAGGAATACAAACAGATAATATTTTGGGATTTACTAAGGTTATTATAGATTTGGGAAATGCTACAAATTTAACAGGAGAAGAAGGAGCAAGTCAGCTTGCTAAATTTGCTAATATAACAGGAATGGCACAAACTGAATTTGATAGGTTAGGGAGCACAATTGTTGCTCTAGGTAATAATTCAGCAACCACAGAAGCTGATATAGTTTCTATGGCTATGAGATTAGCTGGAGCAGGTACTCAAGTTGGAATGACAGAAGCAAATATAGTATCTTTAGCAGCGGCTTTATCTAGTGTAGGTATTGAGGCAGAAGCTGGAGGTAGTGCATTTTCTAAAGTTATGGTTAGTATGCAATTGGCAGTTGAAACTGGAAATGATAGTTTGAAAGATTTTGCAAGTGTTGCGGGAATGACAACAAATGAGTTCAGTAAAGCATTTAAGGAAGATGCTACTGGAGCGTTAATATCATTTATTCAAGGACTTTCAAAAGCGGAAGAGCAAGGAAGCAGTTCTATTAAAGTTTTAGATGATATGGGAATTACAGAAGTTAGATTAAGAGATAGCTTATTAAGAGCTAGTAGTGCTAGTGATTTATTTAATGAAACAATAGCGTTAGGAACAGAAGCATGGGAAGAAAATACTGCATTAACTAATGAAGCCAATCAGAGATATGCTACTACTGAAAGTCAAATTAAAATGTTAAAAAATGAAATAGTTGATATGGCAAGAGAGATAGGAGTTGAATTACTTCCAGTTGTAAAAGATGGACTTGTTATTATAAAGGATTTAATTGGAAAATTTAATAATTTAAGCCCTGCAACTAAAGAGAATATAATCAAGTTTGCTACTTTAAGTGCAGCCGTAGGGCCAGTAATAGGTACTGTAGGGAAACTCGCTCAAGGGATAGGAAGTGTTACAAAATTAGCAGGGACTTTATCATCTACATTGGGGGTAGCATCAACTGCAACTAGCACTGTAGGAAGTGCTGCAGGAATAGCTGGTGGAGTTAGTGGAATGGCAGGACTTGCAAGTTCTTTGGGAGGAGTAGTTGTTGCGGCTGCGCCTTATGTTGCAGCGGGAGCAGCAATAGCAGGAGCTGGTTATCTTGTTTACAAGGGGCTTAATGAAGAAGTAATTCCGGAAGTTGATTTATTTGCAGATAAAGTTGAATATACAGCTAATACAGTTAATTCTTCAGGTCAATATATGGCTAACTCACTAGAAGCTACAGTAATTAAAATAAGTGATTCAACTAAAGAAGCTGTTGGAGCTTACATAGAGTTAGATGATAGTGCTAGAAATGAAATGCAAAGCTTATATATTAATTCTACTACTATTTCAGAACAAATAAAAACTGATATGACAGCTAAATTTAATGAAATGAGTACTCAAATAATTTCTGGTTATGAGAAACAAAAAAATGATAGTATAGCTCAATTACAAGAAATGTTTAGTTTACAAAGCACTTTAACGGCTGAGGAGCAAGCTAATATTATAGCTAATACAGGAACTTTCTATGAAGATAAAAAAATTCAAACACAGGAATTTGAAAATCAAATAAATCAGATTATAAATACTGCTAGTCAAGAAAAAAGAGCTTTAACACAAGAAGAAACTCGACAAATAACAGAACTTCAAAATCAAATGAGAGAAAATGCAGTAAAAGCATTAAGTGAAAATGAGGTTGAAGCCCAAGTAATACTTCAAAGAATGAAAGATTATGATGGAAGAATCACAGCAGAGCAAGCAGCAGAACATATTGCTAAATTAAATGAGAGTAGAGATAAAGCAGTAGCAACTGCTAATGATGAGTATGAGAAAAGAATTGCTACTATTACAAGATTAAGAGATGAATCAGGAGTAATTAGTGCAGAACAAGCTGATAAAATGATTGAAGATGCTAAAAGACAAAGAGATGGAGTTATTGAAAAGGCAGAAGAGACAAGATTAAATGCAATAGAAAAAATGCGAGAAATTAATTCTGACTTAGATAATGAAGTCAACACTCAAACAGGAACAGTATTAACGGCTTGGGATAAGATAAAAAGATGGTGGAGTAATTGGCAACCAGAAACAAAGTATATGAAAACTGTTACTTATACCGAAAAAATGAGTGGAGCTACAATAGGAGCTAATGCTTTAGGAACTTCTTATTTCCAAGGAGGATTAACTTCTATAAATGAAAGGGGATATGAAGTAGTAGAATTACCTAGAGGAACTAAAATTAAAAATCACTTACAGAGTGAAAATATGATAAAAGATACAGCAATTCAAACAGCTAAAGCTATATTATCTGGAATGACAAGTATGTATAATAGAAGCATAATAGTTCCAATTAACCTAGACGGTAAACAAATAGCTACAGTTACAGCACCTTATTCTGATAAGATAAGTGGAAATAATATAAACCTAATGAAGAGAGGGGTAATAGTTAATGAATGAAATTATATTTAACGGAAAGTCTTCTTATAAAGACTTAGGTGTTATAGTAACATATTTCAAACCACAGCCTCCAGAGCCTAAAATAATTAAGCAAGATGTTCCATTTATGCATGGAAGCTATGACTTTTCAAAATTATATGGAGAAGTATTTTATAATGAAAGAATTATCAATTGTAAAGTTCAATTTAAAGTAAGAGATGAAAGAATACTTTTAGGAAAGTACAGTGAAGTTATGGAATGGCTCTTAGGAAGCAATAATTCAAAACTAATATATACAGGTGAGCCTCATATGTATTATATAGCAAGTGTAACAAAGGCTCCAACATGGGATAATTTTTTAAAAATTGGAAGTTTGGATATAGAGTTTACAGCTTATCCTTTTAAATTTAGAGAATATAATGAAGGAAGAATTCCTTGGGATGATTTTAACTTTGAATTAGATTATATGCAAGAAACTAAATTCGATGTATCAGGAAGTAAATTTGTAAATATAATTAATCCAAGTTCTAAAAATATTAATCCAATAGTTATATGTTCGTCTGAATTTAATGTAATTAAAGATAGTACAACCTATAAATTTAATGGAGGTACTACAAAAGATTGGATATTTACATTAGATAAAGGTGAAAATAATTTAATTTTAAATGGTAATGGTAGTATAGAATTTGTATTTAGAAAAGAGGTGCTTTAATGTATCAGGTAACTATAAAGAATGTAAATGAAGAAATAATAATAAATGCTTTATCTACTGATATAAAAGCACCTAGGCTTTTAAGTGGGAGCATAAAACATGGAATAAATACTATAGATAATTTTACTTTTAATATAACTCCTAATAATATTGGATATAACAAATTAAATGCTCTTACTACCTTAGTAGAAGTTTTAAATATTAAAAGTAATAATTTAGAGTTTAAAGGAAGAGTATTACTTCCAATTGAAAGTATGGATAGTAATGGAATGTTTCTTAAAAATGTTACTTGTGAAAGTGAATTAGGATATTTAATGGATAGCAGTACAGTTTTTGGAGAATATCATGATATTTCTGTTCGTGATTTTCTACAAGTAATAATAGATAATCACAACTCACAAGTAGATGAAGGAAAGAAATTTCAATTAGGAAATGTAACCGTAGTAGATAATAATGACAGTCTTTATAGATATCTAGGATATACTAAAACATTTGAAGCGATAAAAGATAAGCTTATAGATAGACTTGGTGGAGAACTGAAAATAAGATATGAAAATGGAATAAGGTACTTAGATTATTTAGAATCTATAGGAGAAATAAAATCTACTGAAATAAGGTTAGCTAAAAATTTGCAATCTATAGAACTTGAAAAGGACCCAACAAGCATAATAAGTAGATTATTACCTTTAGGGAATAAATTAGAAGATAGTGAAGAACGATTAACAATAGAAAGTGTTAATAATGGAAATAAATATATAGATGATATTGAGGCTATAGAAGAATTTGGGGTTATAGTTGATTCTGTTACCTGGGATGATGTTACACAAGTTTCTAATTTATTAAAAAAAGGTCAAGAGTATCTTAAAGAAAATAATAGAATTAAGAAAAAATATAAAGTAACAGCATTAGATCTTAGCACTATTGGGTTAGATTTTGATAGTTTTGAAGTAGGTAATAGTTATCCAGTTATTAATCCTTTGATGAATATAAATGAAAATCTTAGGATTATTGAAAAGACTATAGATATATATAATCCTCAAAGTTCTACTTTAGGTATTGGAGATAAACTTGAAGATATAAAGGATTATCAGTTAAATAATATAGCAACTGCAAAAGAAGTTAAAACAGTTAAAGAAACTGTTCAAACTACAGTTAGTGCATTAAATTCTGTATCTGTAGAATTAAATAATACTGTTGAAATATTAAATAATACAAATGAAAATATGGGGAATTTAAATGAGGTAGTAAAAGCTAATGTAGATGCTACAAATGCAATTGCTAATACTTTAATTTCTATTAATAATAAGTTAGATAAGTTAACTAGAAGAATCAATATGGAGGTATAGAATGGAGGAAAAGAGATTAGCAGCTAAAACATTAACTGATAGCGAAGAATCTTTATATAATAATTCTGCTGGAGCTATAGTTAAAACTATATTATTACATAATTCAAATAATGAACAAAAGGAAGTAGCACTAAATTTTGATGGTGTTGCTTTTTTATTTACTATTAATTCAAAAGAGACAAGAACTCTTAGTTCTCCTTTGGTTACTAATTCTATAAGGGCTAGTGGAGCAGGTGTCAACATTCATATATCAGGAATACAATTAGGAGGTGCTTAAAAAATGGGAGTTATAGCAGATAAAATAAGAAGAGCTATCTTTGGTGGAGAAGTTAGGGATAGTATAGCAGACGGAATTGAAGTAGTAGAGCAGTTAAGAGAAGATTATGATAACCAGGTAATTAATGCTGGAAATAGTAATGCTGAAATAGTAGATGCAAGAGGTGGACAAACTAAATTAAAAGATAGACTAGATAATTTTGACGAACAATTGGATAAAACAGTTCGCAAAGGAGAAGGTGGATCTGTTACTTGGGCAATGGCTTCACAAGATTTTAGAGAAAATGTCACTGGTGGAAATACTGCTGTTGTAGGTAAAGACAGTGTATTAAAAGAAAATATAGTTGATGGAGAAGTTATTAAAAGTAAAGCCAGTTTTTATAAAAAGACTAGGAATCTATTTGATAAAGAAAAAGCTATATATGGTAAGTATGTTAGTTCTACAACAGGAGAACTAACCACCCCTTCTGTGGAAGGAACTTTTTATGCTAGTGATTATGTGGAAGTTATAAATGGTAGTAAATACAATTATAGAGCTAAAGATAATTCTTATACTTTATATGCGTTTTATAATAACGACAAACAATTTATAAATGGAGGAAATAGTAACGGTACAGATATTATATCACCAGTTGATGGATTTATTAGAGTTTCTGTATGGAAAAATGTTGATGTAGCTACAGTTCAATTTGAATTAGGAGATGCAACAGAATACATAGAACCTTATATATTAGAAGTAGAAGAAGAAGTTGCTAATATAAAACCAAAGATTGAAAAAGTATTAGAAAATCAGGTTGATTATTCGGATTGTAATAGAAATAAATTTAATCCCAATATAGCAATAATAAATAAACAGGTTAGTCCAAGTAATGGATCAATTATAGATGTTACAGCAGAAGGAATTTTTTATGCTAGTGAGATGATAAATGTGAAAGGACATGAAAAAATTAACTGCATAAAAAATGATTTTACTACAATGTATTCAACATATGCCTTCTATGATGTTAACGGAGGATTTGTAAGCGGGGGGAGTGGTGAAATAAATGGTATAGATATACCGTCTAATGCAACAGGCTTCAAATTTACAGTATGGAAAAATATATTGCCAGAAAATATAATGATAGAATTAGATGGTTTAAACAGTTTTATTAGATTTGATGATGATTCAAGGAATCAAGAAGTTTATTTAACTAAAATGAAGTTTAAAGACATTATTATTAATTGCATTGGTGATAGTATAACATATGGATTTTTAACATCGGATACAAGAATGCAGTCTCCTTATCCGTCTAGTCTAAAATCACTATTAGGGGCAAAAGAAGTTAGAAATTACGGTTTAAGTGGTACAACTGTAGCAAATGATAGAACTGTTATTGGAAGTTTTGAGCCGATGTCATCTCCTACAAGAGTTGAAACTTGGGATAATAATGCAAATGTGAATATTGTACTTGGTGGAGTAAATGATTTTATTAAAAACGTTGAGCTAGGAACAATAGATGATGAGGTAGATACTACTTTTTATGGAGGTTATAAATCTTTAATTAGGCAACTTTATAAAAAATACCCTAATAAGAAAATAGTTATAATGACGCCTTTACACTACAATTTAGAATATACCCCCAATAGTAAAGGATATATATTAAAGGACTATGTTAATGCTATAAGAGAAATTGCTGAAATGTTTGGAATTTATTTAATTGATTTATATGCAATTTGTGATATAAATATTAACACTAGGGGTAAGTATCAAATTGATGGGCTACATACCAATCAATTTTATGTAAGCAATATAATGACACCACTTATAGCGGATGGATTAAATAGAGCTATTCAATAGTATAATTCGCAATTGATAAATATTGTTCGTAAAATCAACTAAAAAAGATAAGCAAGAAGTTAGAGTAAAATCTAGCTTCTTTTTTATATTTAAAATTCCAAGTGATTGGAGAAAAGAAGGTGAAGCATGGCAGAAGAAAATATTCTTTATGAAATTAAAGAAAGTATAGCAGAAATAAAATCAACATTAAAAAGCAATGCTGAAAATACTGACTTAAAATTTCAACTACAAGAAGAAAAAATTAAAGTAGCAAATAATAGAATATCTGACTTAGAAAATTCTAATACATGGCTATGGAGAGCGATTGCTGGTGCTTTAATAAGTACAGTAATTGCCTTTTTAATAAATTTTAAATAAAGGAGTGCGTTAATCATGGAAAATTTAATGACTTTTATACCTGAATTTTTAATTATTGTTATTGTTGCAACGTATGTAGTAGGTGTATTTCTTAAAAAGCTAGAAACTGTACCAGATAAGTTTATAACTTCATTATTAATGTTATTCTCAATTACTATAGCTGTATTATTAAATATTATAAATACTCAATACAAAGTAGCTTTAGATACTATTGTTAATGGAGTTTTATACGGAATACTTTGTTGGGGAGTAGCTGTTGGAGTAAATCAAACATACAAGCAATTAAATAAATCAGAATAATTTTGAGGGCCAATAGGCTCTCTTTTAATTTATAAAAATATATAATAAAGGAAAGTGAGTTAAATGAATAAAATAGTAAGAATGATTTCAATTTATAACTACGGATCTAGGGGCGGCAACTCAATAAAATATATAGTTCTTCATTACACAGGAAATAAAGGAGATACTGCTAAAGATAACGGAACTTATTTTTGTGGTGGCAATAGAGGTGCTAGTGCTCATTATTTTGTTGATGATAATGAAATAGTACAAGTAGTAGAAGAATATAATGCAGCTTGGTCAGTTGGTGATGGTAAAGGAAAATACAATATAACAAATCAAAATTCTATATCTATAGAAATGTGCTGCAATTCAGATGGTAAAGTTTCTGAAAAAACAGAAGCTAATGCATTAGAATTAGTTAAGAGTTTAATGGATAAATATAATATATCTATCAATAATGTAGTAAGACACTATGATGCTAGTAGAAAGATATGTCCAAACTGGTCAGATGATAATTGGCAAAGATGGAGTAACTTTAAGTCTAAATTAGCAGGAGAAACAGTAGTTAATATTCCTATAACTACTACACCAGTTGAAAATTCAATAAATGATTTGGTCATAAAAAGCAAGGAATATGTAGGAGATAGATGTAAAGAACTTCAAAATCTATTAATATCATTAGGGTATGACTGTGGTGGATATGGAGCAGATGGAAAATTTGGCAAGGGAACTTACGACAGTTTAATTCAATTCCAAAAAGATTATGGGTTAAAAGTTGATGGATTAGCTGGAACTAAAACATTTGATAAGCTATATGAATTAACAGGTGCTAATGATTCTAATATTTCTTTCGATTTTGGACAATGGGTAAGAGAATTACAATCAGAATGTAATAGACAGGGATTTTCTAATCAGAAAGTTGACGGAGATCCAGGAGATAAAACATTAAAAGGGTGTCCAACATTGAGAAAAGGAGCAGAAGGAAATATAACTAAGCTAATGCAAGAAAGACTAATAAGCTTAGGTTATGATTTAGGGAAACATGGCGCAGATTCTACTAACGGGGTAGATGGAATCTTTGGTAGTGGCACTTATTCTGCTGTAAGAGAGTTTCAAAAGACTAGAGGACTTTCAGCAGATGGAATTGTTGGTCAAAATACTTGGAGAAAATTATTAAATTTATAATTATTTAAGGCTAGTAGGTAGGAGAAATCTTACTTACTAGCCTTTTTTTATTTTATAAATAGTGTAGTATATCTTTTAGGAGAATAGCATAAAAACACTTTAAGAAAATTATTGAATTTATAGTCTAATAAAAATTAGTTAATGGAAATGTAGACAAGCATAGACCATTAGTTGTAAAATAAAACTAAGTATAGATTAAGGAGAAATTTAGGAATGAGATTAAAGTATATTGAGATAAATGGATTTAGAAGAAAAAATGTTGTTGCTAAAATAAGTTTAGATTCTGGACAATTTAGTTTTATGTATGGACAAAACGGCATAGGAAAAACAACTCTTTTAGAATTAATCTATGCAATATTTGATAAAAATGAAAAGAAAATGATTTCTGAAAATGTAGAGAGTGTAAAAATTGGAATTATAGATGATTCATCATGTAAAGAAATATATGTAAGTTCTTATTATGAAGATAATGAAAAGTACTATGATTGGGAAAATTTTGACGATAACGGATTAGATAAATTCAATATATTATATATAACTACACAAAGAGCATTAAATGAATATAGAGAAAATATTACTGTTGATATGTTAGCTTATTATTTACAAAATAATAAAGAAGTTAGTATAGACTATTTATCACCATATCACGACTTGTCAAACTTATGTAATTTTATAAATGGAATGCATGATGAAGAAATAATTAAACATATAAATGGTGATAATGTATATATAAATAGTTTAAGAATTTCAGATGTTGGAAAATTAATTTATAATTATTATTTTAAGTGTATAAGTGAGTTAGAAGAAACTAAAACAAAAATAGTTTCAAATATATTGAAAATTTGCTTAGATTATATGGATGAAAGAGATAAATACTTAAAAAGTGAAAGCGGAATAATATTCAAGCATTCAAGCCAATTATCAAAGTTTGAAAAAGAAGTATTGACTGAGCTTTTGGGATCACATGAAAAAGTTATAACAAGAGTTCTTGAATCAGAGAATAGAGCTGGTGTTTCTTATAGTGTAACATCTAAAGTGAAATCTGAAATAAATAAGTATATTATTTCAGTAAATCCAATAAAATCTCTTAGTTTATTCAAAGATTTGACAGGAAAAGAAGTTTCTTTAACCAATAATTCTGTTAGAATTAAATTTAAAGAAGAAAGCCATGATTTGACTAAGTTATCTCATGGAGAACGACATTTATTAACATTATTATCATTAGTAGATTTTATAGGGAATAATAAAAATATTATACTAATAGATGAGCCATGTATTGCGTTAGATACTGATTGGCAAGAAAAATTAGCAGAAACATTTTCTAAGATTACAAAAGTACCATTTTTAATAGCTACACACAGTCCATCAATATCAGAAGATTATTTAGACAATCAAATCCAAATATTTGGAGGCTTAAAATGAGTTCTAAATATTCTTTAAAAGCCAGAATATCAAAATGTAAAATAAAAGGTAAAGCATTAATAATTGTTGAGGGACATACAGATAAAAAAATATATGATAATATAATTAATGAAAAAGTAACAGAAGATAGTAATAAATATGAATTAAAGTCTGTTAAAGAGTTTTCAGAAATAAATTCTGGGGGATGTAATCAAATATTAAATTTGTTGGAAATTAATAGAAGCTATTTAGAATCAAATCCTATAATTAAGAATATGTTTTTAGCTTTTATAGATGGGGATGCAAAGGTAATTCGAACAGAAGATAAATTTGAAAGTTTTAAAGAGTTTATACATAAGTTAAAATATTATTCAATAGAAAGTTATTGCTTTAGTGAAAAGTGTTTAGAAAAAATCTTGAGTCAATACTTGGTGGGGACAAGAGATGAAATAAGCAAGTTTTCTCCTTTGGTATATGAAAATATTATTAAAAATATAAGTGAAGATGCATTTAATTTGGCTATATTATGCATTTTAAATGATAAGGGTATAATAAAATCGAGATTATCATATGGTCTTTCAGAGGGAATATTTATAGAGGGAAAAAGATTTTTTAATACAATAAATGGAGAAGTTGAGAAACACAAAGAAGAAATAGAGGAATACGTAAAAAATAATAACTTAGAATGTAACTTTGAAATAATAAAAATAATTACTAAAGGCAAACATTTAATTTATTTAGTATCAAAAGAATTAAGTAATCAAATTAAGTTATTAAATAGTAAGAAAATTTGTGAAACATATGCATCTTCAGATGTATTTAAAGAAATATGTTGTACAAATCTCGATAAGTGTGACAAGGAAAAATGCTCATTTTCTTTAGAAGAACTACATGGACAACCTTTTAATAAAGATATTTTTGTTAGTTTACTTACTTCTTCAATAAAAAATAATATTGATTATAATGAATGCGAAGAAATCATAGAGTCATTGAAACGTGTAGTAATCTAAAACAAAAAGAGTAGGACAACCTACTCTTTTTTATAGTTTAAATTAAATAAATTCCTTTTAGCTTCTTCATATTGCTCTTGAGTAAAAGGAATATTATTTTCCTTTAAAGTTTTAACATACTTATCTAAATTAACTATTGTTTCACCTTGCCTTGTTTTAAAAGGATTATCTATGTCACAACATTTATACATCTTTATTTCCTACAATAATAATATATTGTATTAGAGTGCGTTGTATATAACCTTTTAAAAGTACTATAATAAAACTTTTAAAAAATTTACAAAGAACTACAATCTATATTTATATAATTAATTTTACAATTAATAGCACTACATTTGGAAAATATGTTACTATTAAATTATAATTGTATTAATTTGGTTATCATAAATAATAAAAAGGGGGATATATATGAAAAAAGTAAATATTAGTAAAGGAATTATGATAAGTGGAATAATTTACGCATTAACATTATTATTAGAAGTATTAATTCAGATGATCACTTTAAGTTCATCGAATGGTGATTTTGTTATTATGAATATTTATCTTATATCATTAGTAATAAGACCTATTTCGCTTATAGTATTTATTATATTTGCTTGTAAAGCATTGACTATAATATTAAAAGCGTGTTCTATATTAATTAATGAAAAGAAACAATCTTAAATTAATAGCGTAAAAGGAGATTAAAATTTATCTATTTTAATTGTAACCAATAAAAGGAAAAGCAATCGCCTCATAGAATAAAATATATATATGGATATAAAAATTAACAAAATAAATTGACAGAATTGAGGTGAGGTATGGTTAAAAATAGACTGAAAGAAATAAGAATGACAAAATATATGATGAACTCAAATGAGTTTTGTAAGATGATTGGAATAAGTCCAAGTACTTATAGTCAAATAGAAACTAATAAGCAGCAGGGGAATATAGAAACAATATTGAAAATAAGTAAGGCTCTTAATCTAAAGGTAGAAGATATTTGGTACCTTGAAGATTAAGGGCCTTTTTCTTTTTATAAAAAATATTTCTAAATATAAATTTTATTCACAAACAGGAATATAATTTATACTCGTGAATACATATATAACAAAGGGCAACAAAGTAGCCTTAAATAATGTATTTGGAGGATAACATGGAAACAATAGGCGTAGATTTAGGCAATTGTAACATTAAGACAAGTAAGGGGATAATAGTACCTTCATTAATTACAAGAGGAGAAAATTATTTAATAAGTACAGGATATCAATTAGAGTTTAACAATGAAATATTAATTATTGGAGAAGGTGATTATGATACTAATCTAGATAAAATATCTAAAGAAAATCTTTTACCAATGCTATGTTTAGCTTTAGGGTTAAGTACTAAAGAAGAATTTATAAGAATAGTACTAGGATTACCTATAAATCAATATAGAAGTAAAAAAGATAAAATGATTGAAGTAATTGAAGATAATAAAATATTAAATTTTAAGTTAAATGGAATAGAAAGAACTATTTATATTGAAGATGCAGCAATATTCCCAGAAGGGGTTGCAACATATTATTCGTTGGATGTGGATAAGAGAAGAGAGTTAATAGAGAAAGATTTAATTGTTTTAGATATTGGAGGAAGAACTACAGATATAGCATTGCTTAAAGCTGGTAAAAAAAGAAGTGTTGCTAAAAGTACAAGTTTAGATGTAGGTATGATTAATATATACAATGACCTAATTAATGAAATAAATAGTTTATATACTTTATGTTTAAATCTTGAAGATGCAGAGAACATAATAAAAAATGGGTTAGAAGTAGATGGAGAAAAGAAAGATACTACATTTATTAAAAATATTATAAGAAATAATATAGAAAAAGTATTCAAAGAATTAAATATAAGCTATCCGGTTAGAACAACTCCTGTACTTGTTACTGGTGGAGGGGGAAGATCCTTCTTTAAGTCTATAAAAAAGAGATATCCATCAGCTCAAATAATAGAAGATAATTTATTTTCAAATGCTTTAGGATATAAAAAGGTAGGAGAGAAGTTATGGAGAGATTAAGAATTACTTTAGAGTTTAATAAGAATAGAAAAGAAGAATTGAATCTTTATGAGAAATTACAAAACTATAGTAATCCTGCTGCATATATAAAAGATGTTCTTAGAGGATTATTACCAATACCAGGAGAGATTAAAGTTGTATCAGAGGTAAGCTCAGAAGAAGACTATGAGGATTTAATGGATATATAAATACCACACTATTACCACACTACTAGAAAATTAATAAGAAAAGCTAATAGTGGGGTAATGTGGTGGTAATAGCCAAAAAGTACTCGGTAAATCACCAATATATGGTCGATTAGATTTGGAGAGAGTAGGGGAGTGGTTAGGAAATGTTAGGATTTAAAGAAAAAGAAATTTTGGGAAGAAAGAGCGAAGATGAATTAAAAATATATAGATTAACTGTACAAGTATCTAAGAGGGAAAAGGAAAAAATAATTCAACTTGCAAAAAGTAGAGGGATGAGTGTAAGTGATTATGTTAGATATTTTTGTATTCATAAACCTTTTATTAGTAAATTTAATGAGGAGGAAGAATAGTGTATGTTGATTTAAATTGTATAGTAGAAACAATAGCAACTTTGATATCCATTACGTTTATAAGTTGTCTTATAGCAATTACTATTTATAAACTTATCCAGTCATGGGATGAGGGCAAGGAAAGATATCTAGCTAATGAAGAAAATGTAAGAATAGAAGCATTGAATAAAAAGAGATTAGAAAATCTTAAACTTGAAAATTTAGAGGTTAAATTAACAAGCGAAGACATTGAATTATTAAATCTAATAGCTGGTAACAAGGGCACTCCTAAAGGTGTCTTAAGGAATATGTTAAGAGAGCATTTAAGGAATTAATAAAAGTGGACATATACTGTTATTTAGAATAGGTTGCAGATAAAACTATGCAACAATTATTAAGTGGTAATGCAGATATAGGATTTTCAGGACCAGAGCAAGTTGTTTATATTTATAACCAAGGAAGAGAAGATTATCCAGTTGTATTTGGACAATTAACACAAAAAGATGGTTCATTTTTAGTGGGAAGAGAAGCAGAAGAAGATTTTGATTGGTCATCATTAAAAGGTAAAGAAATAATAGGTGGTAGACCAGGTGGAATTCCCGAAATGGCTCTTGAGTATGTACTAAAAGAAAATGGATTAGACCCAGAAAATGATGTGAATATGGTTACAAATGTTGATTTTACAGCTACTGCAGGTGCTTTCAAATCTGGAACTGGTGATTATGTTGCATTATTTGAACCAACAGCTACAATGTTAGAAAATGATGGTGGTGGTAGTATAGTTTCTTCAGTAGGAGAACAAGCAGGAAATATTGCTTATACTTGCTTCTATACAACTAAATCATATATGGATGAAAATCCAGAAATAATTCAAAAGTTTACAAATGCAATTTACAAAGGTCAATTATGGGTTCAACAACATACAAGTGAAGAAATTGCTGATTCTATTAGTTCATTTTTCCCAGGAACTGATAAAGATGTAATAGTTAAAGTAATAGATAATTATAAGAGTATAGATGCATTTTCAGAAACTCCTGAAGTAAGTGAAGATGGTTTAAATAAGCTAATGGATATTATTCAAGGATATGATTCAAGCTTGATTCAAACAAGACCAGATTTTAATGTTATCGTAAATAACTCATTTGCAGAAGAGGCAACAAAATAAACTAATGCTATAAATAGTTTAGTTAGTAGTTAAAAGAAAATAAGTTAAATTAATTTAGAAAAATAAACAAACAACTACTAACTATAACTATAAAATTATTATGGGGTGGTGGTAAAGTGAGTCTCTTAGAAATAAAGAATATAAATATGAACTATCACACTATGGAAGGAGCTACAGAGGCAATTAAAGATGTCAGCTTTTCAGTAGATGATGGGGAATTTATAAGTATAATTGGTCCTTCAGGATGCGGAAAATCAACATTGCTTAATATTATAAGTGGAATATTAACTCCATCAAGTGGAGAAGTTAAATTTAATGATCCAGATGTAAAAAATAATCTAGATAAAATGGGATATATGTTTCAAAAAGATTATTTATTTCCATGGTTATCTGTTAGAGAAAATGTATTATTAGGACTTAAAGTTAAGAAAATATATACAAAAGAAAACATAGAATTTGCTGATGAATTACTAAAAAGTTATGGATTAGAAAAATTTGAGTCACATAAGCCAACACAGTTATCAGGGGGTATGAGACAAAGAGTAGCTTTAATTAGAACATTAGTCTTAAGACCAGAAATAATATTACTTGATGAACCGTTTTCTGCATTAGATTATCAAAGTAGATTAAAAATGACAGATGATGTTTATGAGATAATTAAGAAAGAAAAGAAAACAGCAATAATGGTAACACACGATTTAGGTGAAGCTATTGTAATGTCAAAAAGAGTAATAATTTTAACTTCTAGGCCAGCTTATATAAAGGATGATGTTAATATAGAGTTTAAGAATAAAGATGCAACTCCTTTCGATAAGAGAAAGGAACCAGAGTACAATGAGTACTTTAGAAAGTTATGGGGGGAGTTGGATAATTAGTATGGAAAAAGAGCATGAATTGTATTTAAGAAAAGTTAAAAGGGACAAATGGAAAGTAAGAGCAATAAGAATTTTAATTTTAGTAGCATTTATTGCACTATGGGAAATTGCAGCGCAATTAAAATGGATAGATCCATTTTTAACTTCAAGTCCTAGTAGAATTATTAAATCATTAGTTAGTTTTATAAATGAAGGCACATTATTTAGGCATATATGGGTAACTTGTTATGAAACTATAATTGGATTTACACTAGGTACAGTTTTAGGAGTAGCTATTGCAATATTATTATGGGCTTCAAAAACAGCATCAAAAGTATTAGATCCTTATTTAGTAGTATTAAATGCATTACCAAAAGTAGCACTTGCTCCAATAATAATATTTTGGGTTGGCAATGGTACATCAGCAATTATTACAATTGCATTGCTAATTTCAATTGTTACTACAATAATAAGTGTTTTAACAGGGTTTAATGAGGTAGATAAAGGAAAAATGCTATTAATGACAACCTTTGAAGCAAACAAGTGGCAAAAATTAAGATATTTAGTTTTTCCAGCTTCTGTACCAGTTATTATTTCTGCATTAAAAATAAATGTTGGACTTTCTTGGGTAGGAGTTATAATGGGAGAATTCCTAGTTGCAAGAGAAGGATTGGGATTCTTAATAATATATGGTGGACAAATAGCCCAATTAGATATGGTTATGATGAGTATAGTAATTCTATCAGTTATTGCTTTTATAATGTATGAGATTGTAGCTTTGATAGAAAATAGATTAATTAAAAAAAGACAATAATTTCAGTTAATAATGGCAAATTAATTAATTTAAAATAGTATGTAATAATAAAAAATAAATTATTCAATAATTTGCCATTTTTAATTACATAAATTAGTGTATAATGTCGAAATTATAAATTACTATTTGAAAAAAATATAATTTTTTGTTAGAATTGTTGTTAAGAATATTTATTTAACAAATGGAGGGATTATGGAAAATAAAAAAAATGACTCCTTAAAGTCTAACAAGAAGTTAATTAAAAACAAATATGTTGAGCCAATAATTACGATAGGTCTTTCTATTTTATTTGCTTTTGTAGTATTAATATCAATACAAAGCATGATGGGAACAAAGACAGTTACAATAACGAATAATAAAGCAGAAGAGTATTACTATGATGGTAAGTATGATGAAGCTATAAATGAATATATGACAATGCAAAAAGAAGATGCATGGCCAATTTGGACAGCTAGAGTAGCAGAAATATACTCAATCCAAGGTGATATAACTCAATCAAATAACTTATTAAAAGAAGCTATAGTAAAACGAGATAAGTTAATGCTTGAAAATGGAGATGAGTACTTAGAGCAAGATAAAGAATTAATAAATGAAGTAGTATTTACTTTTTATATGAATAATGACTTAGAACAAGCAGAGAGCTTAGGTGAATATTATTTAGAAAGTTATAATACATATAAACCTTTATTAAAAACAATGTTTGCTGTTTATTTAGCAAATGATGAAAAAGACTTAGCAAAAGGAATAGTAAACTCTTATCCGGTGGATAAAGATAGTGCTTATGATTTAGCTACTTTAGCTAAGATGCAAATAATGATTAATGATTATGATAATGGTTTAGAAAACTTAAGACTTTCATATGAGATTGATAAAAATGAAATAAAATCATATGATGTTATAATGGAAGCTTGTCAATTTGATAAAGAAAAGTTATTGAAGAAAGTAACAGAATTATCAGAAGAAAATCCGAAAGTTGAAGCATATAAGGCGTGGATTAATGAAATTAATTCATTTGATGAAAAAAATATTGATTTTAGTAAAAATGTAATTGATGAAATAAAGAATAATATAAATACTGACGAATTAGAAGAAGATTCATATGTAGATTTGTATATTAAGGCTTGGGAGAACTATAATAAAGGTCAATATGATAAAGCAAAAGAATTTGCTAATGAAGCGATATTGGCTAATAGTGATTATGAAAATACTTATGGAATGTTAATGCCTAATATATTAATTGCTACAGAAAATTCAGATAAAATCGAAGGTTATATTAGAAAAGCTATATTTAATGAACCGTATAATTACAATTTAATTGTAAATATTGCTAAGTTATATGAAGATAAATTATCTAATTTAGATAAGGCAAAGTATTATTATGATTATGCTTTAACTTTAAATAAAAATAATGATGAATTATATTATGATTTAGCACTTCTAAACTTAAAGATGGATAAAGTTGATGATGCAATTTTAGATTTAAATAAAGCAATAGCTATAGATGAAGATAAAAGTGATTATTATAGAGCTTTAGGTACTATTTACTATAATGAAAAGGAATATGATAAAGCTATTGAAAATATAAGAAAAGCATATTCGCTTAATGAAAAAGATGTTTTAGCATTAAATAATGCAGCATGTTATTATATTACAGTAGATAAAGATGTATGGAGAGCATATTCAAATATTGAATCAGCATACAATGACATGCCAAGTTCTATTGATAGTGAATCAAAAAAACTAATTACTAATAATTATAATGCTATTAAAAAAGTATATGATAAGTATGTTAATGATGAAAATACAATAGTAGATGTTCAAGGATTAGAATTAGCATATTAGAAAAATGAGAGATGATAAATATCATCTCTCATTTATTTTGGAGAAAAGTACAAATTTAAAAAATATCTTTCCAGTTATTTGAATATATGATATTATATTATAAGAAGGAATATTCTGAATTTTATGAAAAACTATGTAGTAATAGGTAGGCTATTTGAAAAAAATGCTGAAATATTATTGGTTTAAGTATATGGGTAGGGAGGAATTTAAAATGGAACAAAAAATTAAAAAAATAGCTTTATTAACAGGTGGTGGAGATTGTCCAGGCCTAAATGCCGTAATTAGAGCCGTAACAAAAACAGCAATATTAAATTATGGTATCGAAGTAATCGGGTATAAATTTGGATATAGAGGATTATATAATAATGATTTTGTTTCTTTAAACTTAGATTCAGTATCGGGTATACTACATAGAGGAGGTACCATTCTTTATAGTTCAAATAAAGATAATTTATTTGATTATCTTGTAGAAGAAAATGGAGTAATGGTTAAGAGAGATGTATCTGATGTAGCAGTTGAAAATTTGAAAAAAGAAGGTGTTGATGTTTTAGTTGTAATTGGTGGTGATGGAACATTAACATCAGCTAGAGATTTTGCTAGAAAAGGTATTAATGTAATAGGTGTTCCTAAAACTATAGATAATGATTTAGCATCTACTGATGTGACATTTGGATTTAATACTGCAATAGATGTAGTTACAGAAGCTTTAGATAGACTTCATACAACAGCAGAATCACACCATAGAATTATGCTTTGTGAAGTAATGGGAAGAAATGCAGGATGGATAGCATTAGAATCTGGAATAGCAGGTTCAGCAGATGTAATTCTTTTACCAGAAATACCATATGATATAAATAAAATTGCGGCAAAAGTAAAAGAAAGAGAAGAGCAAGGAAGAAACTTTACTATTATAGTAGTAGCAGAGGGAGCGAAACCTAAAGACGGTGATGTTGTAGTATCTAAGATAGTTGCAGATAGTCCTGATCCAATAAGACTAGGTGGAATTGGTAATAAACTAGCTGATGACTTAGAAAAGTTAATTAAAGAACATGAAGTAAGATGTACTGTTTTAGGACATGTTCAAAGAGGGGGAAATACTTCTACTTACGATAGAATTCTTTCAACAAGATACGGGGTAGCAGCTGTTGAATTGATGATGGAAGGAAAGTTTGGAAGAATGGTTTGCTTAAAAGGAGATACTATAACTAGCGATACATTAGAAAATGTAATAGGACAAAATACTAAGAAAGTAAATCCAGAAGGTGAATTAGTACAAGTTGCTAAAAAGATAGGAATATCTTTTGCAGAATAATAAATAAATATTGAAGAATATAAATAGTGACAAATGCAAAAAATGATTTTATATTGTGTGATTATTTTTTGTAGTATTGTCACTATTTTTAAGGTTAAGATTATAAGTATTTAAATTAAGTTAGATAGACTTGAATGATGTGCAAAAATGGAAAAAATTTTAGTGAAATACTTCAAAATATTCTGACAATATGATATACTTATATTAAAGTAAGAGAAATTTATTGATCAGTGGATTTAGGAGGGTATTATGAAAGAGATAAAGAAATATTTAGAATCAAGAATCGGGAAATATAGTTTCTTTTTTGAAGATTTAAAAAGTGGTTATGTGTATGGATACAATGAAAACGTTCCTATGATTGCCGCTGGGTGTATGAAACTTCCAATAGCTGTTTCATTAATTAAAGCAGTAGAAGATAAGAAAGTGGACTTTATGGATAAGGTTAAAATCCAAAGTGGAGATAAGGTTTACGGAACAGGAATTATTCATGAATTTAATGAAAGAGAATATACTGTATTTGAACTTCTTGTAATAATGTTAATACAAAGTGATAATACTGCAGCAAATAAAATTATAGATATAGTTGGAATGGAACAAATTAATGAAGATATAATTGCTATGGGATTAAAGAATACAAGGTTAAATAGAAAGACAAATGATGAAAGAACAGCAATTACTGATGTTGAAAACATAACTACTGCTTATGATTTATCAAGAATATGGAAACACTTAGCCAATGGAACATTTTTATCAAAAGATAATGGTCAGATGCTTATAGATATTTTAAGAAGACAGCAAATTAAAAATAAATTAGCATTATACATTCCTGATGATTTAAAAATAGAGATATCAAGTAAAACTGGAGACAAAAAAGGTGTTGAGAATGATACTGCTTACTTAGAATTACCAAAAGGAAAATTCACTTTTACAGTATTATCTCAAGATATACCAAATAGTGTTTATGGAACTGTATCTTTAGCTAAATGTGGTAAAATGATGTGGGATGAGGTAATGAACAACTGGAATTAAATTACATTGACAAAATTTGAATGTAATGTTATTCTAACAAAAAAGAACCTTTAAGAGAATCCGAGAGATTCATAAGGAAGTTGTAATAATACCCATATTATAAGATTACTATACCTTCCTTATATTTTAAGGAAGGTTTTTTGTATTCTTTAAATTTAACACCGTGATGTTAAAAAGGAGTGACTATAAATGAAAAATAAACATTTAATAAGCCCTATGGACTTTTCTAAAGAGGAGCTTAATGAAATTTTCGAATTAGCAGAAAAAATAATTTCAAATCCAAAAGAATTTTCACATATCTGTGATGGCAAAATCTTAGCCACACTTTTTTATGAACCAAGTACAAGAACTCGTTTTAGCTTTGAAGCTGCAATGATGAGATTAGGAGGAAAAATATTAGGATTTTCTGAACCAAACTCAAGCTCTAGTGCAAAAGGAGAAACATTGGCAGACACAATCAGAATGGTTTCAATTTATTCAGATATAATTGCAATGAGACATCCTAAAGAGGGATCAGCAAAAGTTGCAAGCATGTACTCATCAGTTCCTGTTATTAATGCAGGAGATGGTGGACATCAACATCCAACTCAAACATTAACAGATCTGTTAACTATAAAATCACAAAAAGGAAAATTAGAAGGACACACAATTGGATTATGTGGTGACTTAAAAAACGGACGTACAGTTCAATCTTTAATCATGGCCATGTCTAGATATAAAGATACTAAATTTATACTTATATCTCCAAAAGAATTAGTAATTCCAGAATATATAAGAGAAGAAGTGCTAAAAAGAAATAATATATCTTTTAGAGAAGTAGAAAATATAGAAGAAGTAATTGAAGAATTAGATATACTATATATGACAAGGATCCAAAAAGAAAGATTCTTTAATGAAGAAGAATATTTAAGACTAAAAGATTGCTATATATTAAATAATGAAAAAATGCAAAAAGCAAAACCGGATATGATAGTAATGCATCCACTTCCAAGAGTAAATGAAATTGCAACAGAAGTTGATAGTGATGACAGAGCTGTATATTTTAAACAAGCAGAATATGGAATGTATGTAAGAATGGCTTTAATAGTTAAGTTGTTGGAGGTAATGTAATGCTACAAATAACTAGTATAAAAAATGGATTTATGTTAGACCATATAAAAGCTGGCATGGGTGTTAAAATATTTAGATATTTACATTTAGATGAACTTGGACATCAAGTTGCGTTAATTATAAATGCTGATAGCAAAAAAATGGGTAAAAAAGATATAATAAAAATCGAAAATTTAGAAAATATAAATTATACAGTGCTTGGATTACTTTCTCCAGGTATCACAATAAATGAAGTAAGAAATGAAGTTATTATAAGTAAGGTTAAACCAGAACTTCCAGAAGAAGTTCAAGATATATTAACATGCCAAAATCCTAATTGTATTACTTCGGTAGAAAATTATATACCACATAGCTTTAAGTTATTAGATAGAGAAAAAGGAAGCTATAAATGTGAATATTGTGAACAAATTATAAATCCAAGTGAGGTATAAAAGTTATGAGTTTATTAATAAAGAATGCTAATGTCATAGATGCAAATGGAAATTTTCAAGGCGATATATTAATAATAGATGGAATAATTAATCAAATTGGTAAAGAAATAAATAAAGAGGGTATTGAAGTGATTGATGCAAAGGGATATACAGTGATGCCTTCTTTTATAGATACTCATGCTCATTTTAGAGAGCCAGGGTTAACGCATAAGGAAGATATAGAAAGTGGTTCTAAAGCTGCAGCAAAAGGTGGATATACTGGAGTATGTTTAATGGGAAATACTAATCCGATTTGCTCAACAAAAGAAGTTGTAGAGTATGTTAGAAATAGAGCTAAAGAAGTTGGATTAATTGATGTTCATCAATGTGTATCAATTACAGAAAACTTTTGTGGAAAGTCTATAGAACACTTAGAAGCTTTTAATGATGATAAAGAACTTGTGGCTATAACTGATGATGGCGTTGGGGTTATGGACTCGAGTGTTATGATGAAAGCTATGGAAAAAGCAAAAGAAAGCAATTGGATTGTAATGTCTCATGCTGAAGACAAAACATTTTCTAAAATAGATATGAGAATTGCAGAAGACTTAATGACTATAAGAGATTTGTATTTAGCTAAAGTAACAGGTGCAAGATTACATATGGCCCATGTGAGTACAGTTGAATCAATTAATGCAATAAGAAGAACTAAAAATGAAGGTGGAAATGTAACTTGTGAGGTTACACCACATCATATAGGATTAACAACAGATATAAGTAATTATAGAGTAAATCCTCCAATAAGAGAAAAAGAAGATGTTAATGCAATAATAGAAGGAATTAAAGATGGGACTGTTGACTGTATAGGTACAGACCATGCGCCGCATACTGAAGAAGATAAGAAAAATGGTGCGCCAGGAATGGTAGGATTAGAAACTTCGTTTAGTATTTGTTACACAGAATTAGTAAAAAATAATAATATATCTATAAATAAATTAAGTGAATTAATGTCTAAAAATCCAGCAAATATCCTTAGAATGAACAAAGGAACAATTTCAGTTGGAAAAGATGGAGATTTAGTATTAGTTGATTTAAATAAAGAAGTAACAATTGACAAAGAAACATTTGTATCTAAAGGTAAAAATACTCCTTTCCAAGGAAGAAAATACTTTGGAGAAGTTATAAAGACTATAAGAGGCGGTAAAGTAATATATAGTAAATAGGTTTAGTATTATCATAAGTGGAGAAAGGTGAAAGTGAATATGAAAAGTTTTATAATGGATAAATTATATAAAAGAGTTGAAGAAAGAGGAGTTGTGTGCTTAGGGTTAGATACAGCTGTTGAGTATATACCTACACATGTTTTAGAAGGAAGATCATTAGAAGATGCAATATTTGAATATAATAAAGCAATTATAGATGAAACTTTAGATGTTGTAGCTTGCTTTAAAGTTCAAATAGCATATTATGAAGCTTTAGGATTAGCTGGACTTATGGCATATAAGAAAACACTAGAATATTTAAGAGAAAGAGATGCTATTATCATTGCAGATATAAAAAGAGGAGACATAATGGCAACTGCAACTCAATATGCTAAGGGGCATTTTAGTGGGGATTTTGAAGCAGACTTTATTACATTAAGTCCATACATGGGTATGGATAGTATAGAACCATATATGCCATATATGGAAAGTGGAAATAAGGGTGTTTTTGTATTAGTTAGAACTTCAAACCCAGGGGCTGAAGATATAGAAAATATAGATACAAAAGATAATAGTAAGGTTTATAAAGTTGTAGGTGATAAGCTTACTAAAATGGGTGAGTCTGTAAAAGGTGAATGTGGATATTCAGCAATAGGTGGAGTTATTGGATGTACTCATGTTGAAGAAGGTAAGGAAATAAGAGAAAGATATAAAGATATGTTCTTCTTAATACCTGGATATGGTGCACAAGGTGGAAAGGCAGAAGATGTAGCTTTATACTTAAGAGATGGAAATGGTGGAGTTGTAAACTCATCAAGAGCTATTCTTTTAGCATATAAAAAGGAAAATAAACCAGAAGAATTTGCTGCTTGTGCAAGAAGAGAAGCTATAAGAATGAGAGATGAAATAAGAAACGCAGTTAATAGTCTTTAGGAGGATGGAGTTTATGAAGTACACACAAGGAAAAATATTATTAAATCAAGAAATTCAAAATGGAATCTTTAAGATGGTTGTTGAAGATAAAAATGAAGCAAAAGCAGGTCAGTTTTATATGCTTAAGCATAATGGAGCAACTCTTCTTCCAAGGCCTATAAGTGTATGTGAAACTGATGGGGAAACACTTACTTTTGTTTATGCTGTTGTAGGTGCTGGAACTAAGGAATATGCAGAGCTAAAAGTGGGAGATACAATAAGTTTAAATGGGCCTTTAGGTAATGGATTTAACTTAGAAGAGGACTATGGAAGAGTTGCTTTAGTAAGTGGAGGAATTGGTACAGCACCAATGTTAGAACTTTCTAAAAGGCTAAGAGAAAAGAATAAAGATATAAAAATGGATCTTTATGCAGGATTTAGAGATGATGTATATTTAATAGATGAAATAAATGAATTTGTTGATAAAAGCTTTGTTTCTACAAATACAGGAAAATATGGTCATAAGGGATTTGTAACAGAAATATTAGATTTAGATAAATATGATACAGTATTATGTTGCGGTCCTGAAGTTATGATGAAAAGAGTTGTAGAAATGTGTAAAGAAAAGCAAGTAAAAGTATATGTTTCAATGGAAAAACATATGGCTTGTGGAGTAGGAGCATGTCTAGTGTGTACTTGTAAGACTAAAGATGGAAATAAAAGAACTTGTAAAGATGGTCCAGTATTTGATGGATACTATGTAGAATTATAAAAGACCAAAGGAGAAGATAAAATGTTAAAAGTTAATATAAATGGATTAGATTTTAAAAACCCAGTAATAGCGGCATCAGGAACCTTTGGTTTTGGAGCAGAATATAACAATTTTTATGATGTAGGAATTTTAGGAGGTATTTCATCAAAGGGATTAACTTTAAATGAAAAGGCAGGAAATGATGGTATAAGAGTTTTTGAAACTCCATCAGGAATGATGAATTCAGTTGGCCTTCAAAATCCAGGAATAGATAGATTTATATCAGAAGAACTTCCAAAGATGAAGGAATTAGGAACTAACATTATAGCAAATGTTGGTGGTGGATGTATGGAAGATTATGAAATTGCTTTAGATAAGCTTAGAGGAACAGCTATTGACATGATAGAACTTAATATATCATGTCCAAATGTAAAGAGTGGAGGAATGGCTTTTGGAATTAAATCAGAAGTTGCTTATGAGGTTGTTAAGAAAGTTAAAGCGATAGTTGATAAGCCACTTATGGTTAAGTTATCTCCTAATGCAGAAGATATCGTAGATATGGCTATTAAATGTCAAGAAGCAGGAGCAGACTCTTTATCATTAATTAATACATTAAAGGGATTAGCAATAGATCCATACAAGAGAAAAGCTGTGTTTAATAATGTATATGCAGGGGTATCAGGACCAGCAGTTAAGCCAGTAGCTTTAAGAATGGTTCATGAAGTTGCTAAGGCAGTAGAAATACCTGTAATAGGTTTAGGTGGAATAACAACAGGGTTAGATGCCATAGAATTCATGATGGCAGGGGCTTCAGCAATTCAAATAGGAACAGTGAACTTCTTTAATCCAATGGCAGGAAAAGAAATTATCGAAGAAATGGAAGCATTCTGCAGAGATCAAGGTATTAAAGATATTAATGAAATAGTAGGAATAATATAAAATAACATAAAATAGAGCTATAAATGTATTTACATTTATAGCTCTATTTTAATAGTGTATTAGTAAAAGTTATTTTATCAAAGTTCCTTGATGAAAAATAATTTTCCAGTATTTATCATTATATGTCCATATTGAACTTCTAATAGATTTAATGGTTATGTTATCTTTAATAAATTCTTTCTTCAATTTATATTTTGCTAATACACAATTTCAGATATTTTTAATAAATCAAACTCTATAATTTTAAAGTTCGCATCGGCTTCATGAAATGTATGTCCTTCAGAATATTTATATATCTCTCCAAAATCCATATATATACCCCCTTTTTGTATAATACAATACAATTATACGGTAAATATTGAATAACTCACATATAATTATAAATAGATTAGTTTATTTAAGAGGATATTTAGTTAGGAGTAATTCAAATTGTGCAGTGTGGTATAAGAAAAAATAAATACATATAACATTATGCATAAGTGTATTTAGTAGTTGCTAAAAAGGAGCTGTCGCAATAGCGGGTAAAAAAATCCGCTAGCGATAGCTCTTTTTCTATA
>ERZ791641.489-NODE-489-length-34745-cov-6.672759_pt1 | contig 34745 bp, 33 predicted proteins | sample MGYA00510055_ERZ791641 | MGnify/ENA primary metagenome ERZ791641 (study PRJEB30046, sample SAMN00715226) | human gut metagenome | study: EMG produced TPA metagenomics assembly of the A metagenome-wide association study of gut microbiota in type 2... | reverse complement strand
TACCCGCTTATTTCCCTTATCCGAAATTTCTGCTGCAGATGAGCCTTTCCCATACGGCACGATTGACATATGTTTTGCTGCTGGACCGCATGACCCTTTCCCAAAAGAACAGTTGGGTGGATGCGCAGGGCCGGGCATATGTGCTCTATCCGTTGGCAGGGCTGGCGGCAGATTTGCAAAGCAGCATTTCCAATGTCACCCGTGCCCTGCGGGAACTGGAAGCCGCACGGCTGATTGAACGGCGGTCCAATGGCTTTTCCAAGCCAAACCAGATATTTCTCGGCGTTCCCCAGACTGCGCAGAAATGCGCAATCGAGATGGCCCAAAATGAGCAGCCTGATTGCTCAAAAGTGAGCAATACGGTTGCGCAAAACTGCACACCTAACCAAATAAATAAGAACAACCTAAGATTGAACCAACTGAATAGAACTAAAAAAGCGTATGGGCGATATCGGAATGTTTTTCTGGAAGATTATTCGGAACTGGAAATGGAAATTGCAGAGTTGGATACTCTGATCGAAGACCTTTCAGCCTATATGCAGTCTACAGGCAGGAAGTACGCAGACCATGCGGCGACCCTGCGTAGCTGGTCAGCACGGAAGAAAAGACAACAGAAACCGGGAGCAGGCATCCCGGACTATACCTACAACAAGGAGGAAAGTTTATGACGGAAACGATCCAGACAGCGATGGACAGGCTTATGACGATCTCTGTGGAACTGCAGGACTATGTTGCAGAAGATGGGCTGCTGTACTGCGGCAGCTGCAAAACTCCCAAGGAAGCGTTCTTTCCGAATGGCAAAAAACTGTTTGGGCGTGACCGCCATCCGGCTGAATGCCGGTGCAGGCAGGCTACAAGGGAAAAGCAAGAGAAAGAAGAACGTGCAAGGATGCATTACGAGAAAGTGCAGCGGCTGAAGCTGCAGGGCTTTACCGACTGGGCGATGCAGCACTGGACATTTGCAAACGATCACGGGCAAAATCCACAGATGCAGCTGGCACAGCGGTATGTGTCCCACTGGCCGGAAATGCGGGAAAAGAATGTGGGGCTGCTGCTCTGGGGCGGTGTTGGTACAGGCAAGAGTTTTATGGCGGGTTGCATTGCCAATGCCCTGATGGAACAGGAAGTGGCCGTCTGCATGACGAATTTTGCCCGAATCATGAATGAACTGAATAACGCCTTTTCCGGGCGAAATGAAGTCGTGGACAGGCTCTGCGGCTATCCGTTGCTTGTCATTGACGATTTTGGCATGGAGCGGGGCACGGAATATGCGCTGGAGCAGATTTACAACATTATCGACAGCCGTTACCGCAGCAGGAAACCACTGATCGTTACTACGAACCTGACCCTGACGGAGTTGAAGAACCCGCAGGATACCGCTCACGCCCGTATCTATGACCGTCTGCTGGAACTGTGTACCCCGATTGCCTGCACAGGTCCCAGTATGAGAAAGGACATAGGACAGGCAAAATTGAACTTGCTGAAAACACTTCTGGCTTGAATGGGAGGAACGCGATTGCAAGAAAACGGCAGAATGAATTGGCTGGAGCAGATCCACCAGATGAAGAACCGAGACATTCGCACGATTGAACAGTCTGAACTGGAGGAACTGCCGCAGGATGCAGTGGAACACGGACTGCCGCAGGAGGAAAGGCTGAAAAATCTGCTGAATAAGGTCCGAAATCCTTATTGCTATCTGGACAACGGAATTATTGTGAAGCTGAATTTCGCACCGAGAGGGAGCAGCACACTGTCTGAGCGCGTTGGCCGATGCTTTCAGTCTGTCAGCTGAAAAGGCAGATAAGACTTCGGCAAGCTGCTGAAAAATCACACAGAAAATTTCACACTTTAATGTGATAAAGCACTGGACAAAAGATGATGATTCTGGTAAGCTGTTTGTGGGTAAGAAAATAGGAATGTGCCGGCTGAGTAAAGTTTGCTCGGCAGGCTTGTTCTACATAGAAAAATGTGGAGCCTTTCGCTTCTCTGACGAACAGTATTGCCGATTCGTTAAGGAGGTGGAAGGCTTTTGTTATACCCTGATGTGAATTTGCAGAAGAGAACACAGCAAAATACAACCCGATACCGTACAGCCTTGTACTTGCGTTTGTCTCGTGAGGATGGCGATAAGACAGAGAGCGACAGTATTGCAAACCAGCGCACACTACTGGAAGCCTATGCCATAGACCACCCGGAACTGTGCATCGTGGATGAGTTTGTGGACGATGGTTACTCCGGCTCGAACTTTGAACGGCCTGCGTTCCAAAACCTGTTCAGGGAACTGGAACAAGGGACTATCAACTGCATTCTGGTGAAAGATTTGTCCCGCTTTGGACGGAATTACATTGAAGTGGGACGTTATCTGGAACGTATTTTCCCGGTCATGCGGGTCCGGCTGATTGCAGTGACGGATAATTATGACAGTCAATCTGCGTGGAAGACCAGCGATTCCATCATGGTCCCAATGCGGAACCTGCTCAACGATGCGTACTGCCGGGATATTTCCGTCAAAATCAAGAGCCAGCTTGCGGTCAAGCGGAAACGCGGTGATTTTGTGGGAAGTTTTGCAACCTATGGATACCAGAAGGACCCCAGCAATCATACCAAGCTGATCGTGGACGAACTGGCAGCGGAAACAGTGCAAGATATTTTCCGCTGGAAGATCAGTGGCATGAATAATCAGGGCATCGCAGACCGTTTGAATGCGGAAAAGGTGTTGTCCCCAGCCGCGCGAAAACTGCAGAGCGGTGAAAAGCTGAGCCTGCATTTCCGCAAGAGCGATGAGCCGCCGTGGTCTGCCAAGGCGGTGGACCGCATTTTGCACAACGAGGTCTATATCGGAAAACTGGTGCAGGGAAAGACAAGGAGACTGGACTATCGCTCCAAAAAGAAAATGAACGTGCCGATGAGGGACTGGGTAATCGTGGACAACACCCATGAAGCAATCATTCCGGCAGAGCAGTTTGAACTGGTGCGGCGGATTCTGGAAACCGAAACTCGCAGGCCGAACGATGCCGAAACGGTGGCCCTGTTTGCAGGCTTTCTCTACTGTGGGGACTGCGGCAGCCGGCTGGTGCGCAGGTCGGCCAGCTATAAGGGAAAGCGGTATATCTATTATCAGTGCTCCGGCAGCAAACAGAACAAAGGCAGTTGCACGAGCCATAATCTGCGGGATGAAAAACTCCATAACATTGTGCGGAATGCGCTTCAGATGCAGATCCAGATTGTGATGGAAGAAGCCGAGTTTGTGGAAAGCATCCGGCAGGCCCAGCAGGAGCCATATCGTGTGCGGCGCATCGAACGGCAGATTCGGCAGCTGACAGCAGAAAAGGCCCATACCCAGGGCATTAAGGAAAAACTGTACGGGGATTATGCAGATGAGATTCTCACACGGGAGGATTTCCTGAACTACAACGAACTGTACAGCAAGCGAATCGAAGAGTATGACCGCAAAATTGAGGAACTGGAGGCGGAACAGCAAAATTTACAGACTGCCCCGAATGCGTATCCATTTCTGGACGTGTACCGTAAGTATCGGAAACTGGAAGAGATCACCCGTCCGATGGTCGTGGAACTGATTGAGAAAATCGAAGTCTATGAGGGCAATCGGGTAGAAATTACGTTCCGATTCCACGATGAAATTGCGGACCTGCTGGAAGAACTGCATCAAAAGCAGATGGGGCAGCAAGAAGTATCTGCATGAAAGGAGAAGCCGACTTATGGCAAGAGTAAGCAAGAAAGTAAGTGCGGCGCAGCGGGAAACTGAGAACGCGCAGCACCGTATCTGGAAAACCGCAATTTACGCACGATTGTCTGATTTCGATGATGTGCTTCGGAATACGGAATCACTGGAAGTGCAGATTTCTTACATCAAAGAGTATATCAACCACCGGGATGATCTGATGCTGCTGGATGTGTTTGCGGACAAGCGGTGCACAGGGATGAACTTTGACCGCCCGGAATTTGAGAGACTTCTAAAAGCACTGCAGGAGCGGAAAATCGACTGCATCGTGGTCAAGGACTTCTCCCGACTGGGCCGCAATTTCGTGGAAACAGGTCAGTATCTGGAACAGGTATTTCCGCTGTTCGGCGTAAGATTTATCGCCATCAACGATAACTATGACAGCCTGAACAGCCAGAGCCGTGACGGGATGCTGGTGCCGATCAAGAGCATGATCAATGAAATGTACTCGAAAGACCTGTCCCAGAAGATCCAGTCGTGCTTTCGTTCCAAGGAAGCACGTGGAGAAATCTATACCCCGGTTCCATTTGGCTACAAAAAGGATCAGAAGAATCATTTGATTCTGGACGAGGAAGTCAGCGATGTGGTAGTTCGGATTTTTCTCTGGAAGAAATCCGGTATGAAAGAGCGCGAGATTGCAAAGAAGCTGTCTGCGCAGGGAATCCAGACACCTTTTACACGCCGCTGTCAGTTGGGGTATGTGAAAAATACATCACGGGTAAAGGACCCTGCATGGCAGCCGGCTTTCGTGACAAAGGTTCTGGAAAATCCGGTCTACACGGGAACCATGGTGTATAACCGCATCGCCTACGATGAAACGAATCGGAAAATCGAGCAGAATCCACGGGAAAGCTGGCGGATGGTGCCGGACAACCATCCGGCGATTATCAGCTGGGAACTGTTTGATGAAGTCTCCGTGTTGCGGGAAGCTGAGCAAGCGGTCAGGGAGGAACGGAAAACATGGTGCAAACAGCGCAGAAAGAACAATCCGAACATCTTCAAAGGCCGGATATTTTGCAAAGAGTGCGGAGAAAAGCTGGTTTGCCATTGGCAAAGGGATGGCTCGCTGTATTTTTACTGTAAATTTTGCCATGTTTCCATCTCAGAGAAAGACCTCTGGAACGGCATCCATAAGGAACTGTACCAGCGGTTAGAAGAACATAAGTACTTGAAAAAGCTGATGCAGAAGAATTCGGGAAAAAGCAACCTTGAAACAAAGAAAGTTGCATTGAGCCGTGAAATGGAACAGGTGTCGGGCAATATCGTTCGGCTGGAATCGCAGAAGCGCAGCGGCTATGAGCGGTATGTTCTCGGAAAACTTTCAAAGGAGAAATTTCTGGAACTGAAGCAGGATGCAGAAAATGAAATTGAGACATTCAGACAGACAAAAGCTGAAAAAGAGAAAGAACTGGCCGTTGTTCAAGAAAAATTGCAGCAGAAAAAGCAGATCGCAGGCAGCACAGAAGTCCTTTTGACGGCAGATAATCTGCAGCAGTATGTAAAGAAAATCGAAGTGGATCACAAGAAAAATACTTACACGGAATTTGCGTTCTAACGAAAAAGGAGAACAGACAATGAAAGAGAAAATCTATGATGCCCGGACAGGAATGGAATATGTTTTGGTGGGTGATTATTATCTGCCAGCCTTGAAACTGCCACGGACCCGTCCGATTGGCCGATGGGGAATGCTGCACAAGGCGTACCTGAAACTACGAAAACCAGCCAATTACCAGAGTTTGCTGCTGAGCGGAAAACTGGATACTGTTTTAGCAAATGTGGAAGAGCAGGCAGCGGAACGATATGAGGTTTTGATCGAGCAACTGAGCCAGCGGGAGGGTATCTCGGAAAAACTGAAAGAAGAAAATCAGATGGAGTGGGTGCGCCGCATGAGCAATCTGGAAAATCGTGCAGCGGAAATCGTAAAGACGGAATTGATCTACACGTTTGAAAGGCGGTGAGCAGCAGATGATCGGAACCTATTACCGGCTTTCCCTTGCGGACGAGGATGTGGGGGCTGATAAGGTCGAAAGCAACAGCATTCAGGGCCAGCGCGGACTGGTAGAGGGGTACATCATGGCCCGCCCCGAACTGGCAAAAGAGCCGCTTCAGGAGTACGTGGACGACGGCTATTCTGGAACCTCTACAAGCCGCCCGGCGTTTCAAAGGCTGATTCAAGATGCGCAGGATGGAAAGCTGAAAACGATTATCGTAAAGGACTTTTCCCGGTTTGCCCGTGACTACATCGAAGCAGGCGATTATATGGAGCGGATCTTCCCATTGCTGGGCGTTCGCTTCATCTCCGTCAACGATGGTTATGACAGTGGAATGCAGATCGGAAACGATGTACGCGGACTGGAAGTAGCCATTAAGAACATCATCAACGCATCCTACAGCCGGGACCTTTCTGCCAAAATCGCAGCAGCAGACCATGTGATGCAGAGAAAAGGAATGTATCTCGGAGGATACCGCCCGTTTGGATTCCTGCCGGACCCAAATGACTGCCATAAGCTGATCCTAGACCCGGTAGCCAGCCAGTATGTGCGCCTGATTTTCGAACTGGCATTGCAGGGAAACAGGACGGGGACCATCGCAAAAATCCTGAACGAAAAGCAGATTCCAACCCCGGCAGTGTATCATGTGTCGGAAAACCATGTGTACAGCGAGCAGAAAGCATGGGACTTGCAGCGCAGCCACTGGACAAGCGGAATGGTTTACCATATATTGAAAAATGAGAAGTATAAGGGAACCTACGTGGGCGCGAAATTCATTATGCCTATTCCGTGCAAACATCGGGTCCTGCGCGCTCCCTTGGAACAGCAGGTACGAATCGAGGACAGCCATGCCGCTATTGTGACCCCAGAAGAATTTGCACAGGCGCAAAAGGTCATTATGCTGCAGCATGGAAATCATCAGGCAGGGAACTACACAAAACGCCAGTATCCGCTGAAGGGAAAGGTCTACTGTGGCTATTGCCGGAAATTGATGAAATATCGTGTCCTCAAGAAACTTGGTCCCTCGTTTAACTGCAGATTTTCAGCCACGGCGGTGGACAGCCCCTGCAAGCGAATCCCGATTTCTGAGAAAATGCTGGAAGAGATTGTCCGAAACGCGCTGACAGTGCAGATAAAGCAGGCGGAGCATATGCTGGAAATCCTGCACGAACGGGAACGCAAAGCGTTGATCATCTTTTCCGCACTGGAACGGCAGGAAGAAAAGCTGAGTGCAGAAAAGGCAGAGCTCGTAAAACTTCGTGTTGCACTGTATGAGCAGTATGCCGACGGAAATATGAGCAAGGAAGAATTCATCCGGCAGAGAGATGCCTATAGAGTGCAGGAAGATGAAAGAATGGAGCAGATTCAAAGGCTGCGTACCGAGAAAGACCAAATTTTACTGCCTGTGAAGAAGAACACTGATCATTTGCAGACTGTCATGAGTACTGTAGAAGAAGCAGGTGATGTGATGCACTTATCGCAGAATGTGGTAGAAGTCTTTATAGACCGCATTGAGGTTTTCAACGATGAACGCGTGAAAATTCGCTTTACATTTGAAGATGTGCTGGCAGGCTATGCAGAATGAGCCGTAGCCAGAATCAATGGGGTAAGCAGAAATTTTCTTGTAAGAACATGAGATTCATGGTATCATAGAAGCAATAAAAAGTCTGTGTGTGGCTACGCGAAAGGAGCAGCAGAGATGAAAAAATTGAACATCCCAGTTGGTATTTCGGATTTTGAGAAGATTCGGAACGGTGGGTTTTATTATATTGACAAATCTGGCCTGATTACGGAAATTTTGGACGAAAAAGCAGAAGTGACACTTATCACTCGACCACGGCGTTTCGGTAAGACGCTTGGCATGAGTATGTTAGAAAGCTTCTTTGACATCCGTAAAGACAGCAAAGAACTGTTTGATGGGCTGGAAATTGCAGAGCATCAGGCATTATGTGATGAGTGGATGAACCAGTATCCGACGGTCTTTGTTTCATTCCGGCAAGTAGATGGCCTGAATTTTGCTGGGGCATATGATATGCTCACATGGGTTATCTCAGAACTGTATAAAAAGCATTTGTATCTGCTGGATAGCGACAAGATAGATAACACGGATAAGGACATTGCCAAGCAGCTGGTGCGTGGAGATGCTTCCTTGAAAGATACAAAAGGAAGTTTGTTGCTGCTCACAAGGATGATGCAGCAACATTACGGAAAGCCTGTAATTCTTCTTATAGACGAGTATGATGTCCCTGTAGCAAAAGCAAACAATAACGGTTACTATGCTGAAATGCTGGATGTCATGAAAGGCTTGATGCAGGCCCTAAAAGACAATCAAGCACTTCAGTTTGCAGTTGTTACGGGCTGCTTAAAGATTGCGAAAGAAAGCATCTTTACAGGAACAAATAATTTTGTATCGGATACTATCACAAATTCTCGTCTGAACGAGTATTTCGGATTTGTACAGAGTGAGGTTGACCTGCTGCTAAAGGATGCGGACCTGACAACGCAGGCTGAGAACATCAAGAAATGGTATGATGGATACCATTTCGGGGACTTTGATGTTTACTGCCCGTGGGACGTAATGAATTACATGCTGGAACTGCAGCGCAATCCGAAAGCTAAGCCTATCAGCTACTGGAAGAACACCAGCGACAATGCAATCATCCGTTCCTTTATTGACTATGCAGGCAGTACAATTACAAATAAACTTGAAACGCTGATGGCTGGTGGCTGCATCGTTCAGCGTGTAGATGAAAACCTGACCTATGATTATCTGCATTCCTCAGAAGACAATCTTTGGAGTACGCTGTACCTGACAGGGTACTTAACCAAGGCGCGTGAAGAAGATTATAAGGGTGAGTTGCCGGATGGCATGGTTGCCCTTATGATTCCGAATGCAGAAATCAAAGAGATTTTTGAAACAACAGTCATCAAATGGTTCGATGACAGTACGAAGAAGTGGAATCGAAATGCTTTGTTCGATGCAGTCTGGAACGGTGATGGCGAGGGCATTACCAGGGAAATGAATGCTCTGCTCCGGCGCACCATTAGCTACCATGACTACCGGGAAGACTTCTATCATGCTTTCCTTGCGGGCATCTTCACAGGTGCCGGATATATGGTGGATTCCAATAAGGAGCATGGAGAAGGCCGAAGTGATGTGGTCGTTTACGATTCCATCAATGCCCGCGTCGCAATCTTTGAAGCAAAGTACACGAAGGTTTTGGAAAATCTGGAAAGTGAATGCGATATAGCCTTGCAGCAAATTGATGATCGGATGTATGCAAAGGAGTATGAAGATGATTACGATCAGATTCTTTGCTACGGCATTTCGTTCTTTAAAAAACGCTGCATGGTAAAGAAAAAGTGATTCACAGCAAATCTTAACTTGAATTCTGTATTATAACTTAAAATGAGTTAAAATACAGAAAAAGAATTATAAGAGAAGCTCGCATAAGCCACAGACAGCACCCAAGATGATTCGAGGGTGCGTCTGCGGCTTATGCGGGCCTTTTTATTTTGTGATTTTAATACGGATGGATGTTAAATTCCAAGGCTGACAAGAGTGGCCTTTAACTCCCACGCCGTGCGGATAATGATTTCCTGCTCAGTTTCGTTGCAGTCCAATAACAGACGATGCAATTCGGTGTTGGAAGTTGAAACGGAATAGTGAAGACTGTCTATCAACAAATCATCAACGGAAATGCAGAGGGCGTCGGCAATATCGACCAGAGTGGCAACGCTGGGGTGTTCTGTGCCTTTTTCAATTTTGGCCAGAAATTCACGACTGCGATTGATTTTAGAGGCTAAGGCTTCCTGGGTGATATTACCACACGGCATTCTGAAATAACCAATATGTTTTCCAAAAGCAACATAATTGACGGGCATAAGTAAATCTTCCTTTCGAATGCCCGCATAAGAGTACTTTTATTATGTGGCCTATGGAAAAACGAATCAAGAAGAACGAAAAGAGCAGCCAACATATGGTACGAAAGGCGCTGGAGGTGCAAATCGGGCTGGCCGAGCAGGCTTTGCACGAATTGCAGGAAAATGGGCGCAAGGCAATGGCACGCTTTTCCGTACTGGAACGGCAGGGAGAGAAGCTGAGCACAGAAAAGAATGAAATCGTAAAGCAACGGATAAACCTCTATGAGCAGTATGCGGACGGCGAGATGAGCAAGGCGGAGTTTGTCCACAGGCGGGATGCTTACCGAGAACAGGAAGAAAATTTGATGCAGCAGATCCAATGCCTGTGAGCAGAGAAAGAACAGCTGTTCCAGCCTATGCAGAAAGAAGCAGGCCAATTGCAGGAGGTCGTTGATGCCGTCCACAATGCGGGTGATGTAATGCAGCTGTCCCAAACAGTGGTGGAAACCTTTATTGAGCAGATCGAGGTTTTCAACGATGAGCGGGTTGCGATTTACTTTACCTTTGAGGATGTGTTGCAAGGCCAAACTGAGAGCGGAACTATTGCACCGTAAGGGAGATTTTTCTTGTATCGGTGTTGATTTCATGGTATCATAAAGACAATGAAAAGTCTGTGTAACGCTATGCAAAAGGAGCGGCAGAGATGAGAAATTTAAGTATCCCAGTGGGGGTTTCTGATTTTGCTGAAATCCGCAGAAATGGTTATTATTATATTGATAAATCGGGGTTGATTGGAGAACTCCTCGGTGCAACGGGAACAAAAGTGACCCTGATTACCCGTCCCCGGCGATTTGGCAAAACGCTTGGTATGAGTATGTGATTCGCTGCTTGACTTTGTATTGCTGTTATTTTACTCGTAAGATACTAACTCATGAGTCAACAATTTAAAATTGAACGAAATCGGCCAGTGGTGTGGTCTTATGGAAAGTATTTTACAGTATTGCTCCAGAATACTATACGAAATTGAATACGATCTCTCGGAGAATGAGTGGTTTGAACTGAGCACTGGAAACATTTGCCATGAACGTTGGGGACGGTACTGTGTGACGATGCTCTTGAAGCCTTTGTCAGAGAAGATTCCGTATATCGTTTTCAAGGGCGATACATCGCTTAGCAAATGCCACAAAGTCATTAAGCAATTTTCGGAAGAGATTGATATAACTATCGAACAACGCTTTCGCAGGGACAGAAGAAAAAGGTAAAACAGGCAATCATGGATTCGGCAGATGAACTGGTTCAAAGAGTAAACGAACAGGGAGGTAAAATGCCTACATCAAGTATCTTTATAAATAAAGAGGTAGTGTGTCAGGATACCCTTTTTGAAACGAGAAAATTAGTTGCTGAAAAATTGAAAGCCTGTATTCGGAGTAAAAGGGTTACAAAAGTGAACATCTGCAAAAAGGCAAAAATATCTCGTCCCATATTAGAGGAACTTTTGAATGGTGAGATAGATAACAAGAGTGTATTTGATGAACACTTGTATAAAATTCTTGACTCCTTAAAAATTACGCCAGATTTCTTGATGAAGGCCTTGCCGGAAACACAACAGCCTGATGAAATGTGCTTACAAGCTGTATTTGAAAATTATCAAATGAGTGAAAAAGCAATGAGAGAGTATGAATTGCTTCAAGATATTTTGAATCTTTGTAGTGTCTATTATTAGATGAAATGGCGAAAAAATCGGCCTTAGTCTGGAAAATGAGGCACATTCAGTCAAGTGGACAACGAAAAAGAGTTCTGCAAAACTTAAAGCAACTTATTTTTGGTGTAAAAATGAAATGGGCGCAAAAAGATTAAAGCAAAATGACCTTTTATGACCTATTGCGCTTTTTGATGTGCAGTCAATTTGAGCATCTTTGAGCATCATAGAGATGAAAGTTATACCCATATAGGAGATAAAGTCCGATTTCGTTTAGAGTATCCTCTGGCAGAAAAGTCTCACCCAATACAGTCAGTGACTACGTAGAGGCGTTGATGGAGTCGTTCATTTTTTATCTGGCGGAGAGATTTGATATCGTTGGAAAACAGCTGTTAAAAGTAAACAAAAAAATGTATATGGTCGATTTGGGACTGAGAAACCATATTCTTCCAAGAAAACGGTACGATTTAGGGTTCTCTGTTGAAAACATTGTTTTCTTTGAGTTGCTGCGAAGAGGATATCAAGTTAACATTGGAAAGCATGGATCTACAGAAGTTGATTTTGTTGCACAAAAGCAGGGAATTCTCACCTACTATCAGGTTACAGCGGATATGACCGCCGAGGAAACATTTGAACGGGAAATGCGACCGCTGAGAGGGATTCAGGACAATTATGAGAAGGTTGTTTTGACACTGGATCGCTTCTCACTCGGCAACTATGATGGTATAAAAGTTGTAAATGTGATGGACTGCTTTTGGAATAAAGTGTTTTGTACGGGATGCTTCCGAAATCGTGATGTGAATCACTATATAAGCCTTTCTGAATTTGAAATTATAATGTTTCAGATTCGGAAAAGGCTTATTTTTTTTGTAAATTTTTGTTTCTTACTTGACAACCGCATAGAATTTAATGATGAACACGGTAAAGAAAACTATAAGCAATATCAATGCTGCTGAGAAATAAAATACGAAAGGTTGTTGAATTTGCTTGACATTGACGAATTACGTACTTACAATATAAGCACGGAAGATTGGTTCGAATTCAAAAGGAAATACGAAAATGCTTCAAGTTTATGCTTACAATGCGGGGAAAGGCGACTGTATTCGGCTGCACTTTGCAGATACGCATAATATTTTCATCGATACAGGCGTAAGCAGGTTTGCACCTATGTTCGAGCACTTATGCAATCAACTAAAGCAATCGGGTGAAACACTGGATGCGCTGATTTTGACTCACATGGATGATGATCATATCGGGGGTATTCTTGCGTGCCTGAGAAAAAAGGTATACCAATGTCCGTTTCGCGAAGTGTGGATGAATCATTCTGGCAATTCTTTTTTTGAAGACCGTCAACTTTCCGTGCGGCAGAATGATGAGGTGTATGGTCGGCTGAAGAATCAGGGGGTTCGGATCTGTACGGCCCATAAAGGAGACTGCCGATATTGTGCAGGAGCAAAAATAGAAGTGATTTGGCCGGAAACAGACCCATCGGATGCGAAATGTCTTCGTTATCAGGAAGTGCAACTGGCGCGTCATAGCGATTATCATATTTCTCTGTCAGAACTGGCAGAAATGCCACTGCTCAAACATGATACCAGCCAAAGCAATAAAAACAGCCTTGTATTTACGTTTGAATTTGAGAATCATAGACTTCTCTTCACAGGCGATGCGTGGGCAGAGGATGTGGTCAAAGCCCAAGGAACATATGATTTGGTAAAGATTCCACATCATGGATCTGCAAAGAATATCTCGAAGGCATATCCGGAAAGCATTCAATGCACGAATTTTCTGATGTGCACAGATGGTGTGAATCATCCAGACAAACAAACGATTGCAAAATTGGAGCGTTGGTACGGAAAAATCAACATCTATAGCCCGTCGGCATGGTGGAAAAATGGATATTTTATAGGGAATGATAAACAGCACGAGATCAGCTATTGCCAGAAAGAAGGACTTGTGATCACATGGTAAATGATAGTACAAGAGCTTACAGCGTATATATCTCGGATGAAAATAACTCCGTTCAGGGGAGTGGTGTTCTGTTCTATGCTGGCGGAAAGTCGGCTTTCGTTTTTACGTGCGCGCATGTGGTTGACGGCCTCGAAAAAATCAGACTATTTATTTTGAAGGAAATCAATGCAGCGTGTGATCGCTACGATGTATTCTGCACAGAGATCTCTTCATCTCAGGTTGTATATTCCCCACTGGATGAGGTCAGGACAGATGACGCAGGAACGAAAACTCACACGGAAGATATTGCGATTATCCAGCTTGGCAAACCTGAAAGTCTGGAGATTCCTGTAACAAATTTCTTGATAACTGAAACCTATAGAAATCGACCTGTTTATGTGCAGGGCTATCCAAATGGTGTACCTGATGGGAGAAGCCCTATCGAGTATCTCGATTGCCTTCACGGTTGTGTGGTTGTAAATCCAGCGGATAGCAATCGTTTTACGATTCGTATGGACAATACATTTATAGATGCAGGTTCAAGAGTATACGAATTGGAAGGGTTATCGGGTGCACCAGTATGGGAAGATAGCGAAGAAGTCAATGGGTTGCTGGGCGTGTTTACCAGCGCATATGGGGCAACGGCTTTATTGTCCAAAACATTTGTGACAAAAGCACAACAACTCCGTTCCATTATGAAGGAACGATTTGGAATCGTAATGAAACGAAAGTTGGAAGGTATCCCGGAGCAAGATGTAGCAGGTGGCAGCGGTGACCCAATCGTGTTTAATGGAGAAATTCAAACGGAAGAAAAATCCGAAAATGAAAAATGGATTGAGAATCAGTTGGTTGGTTTGCGCTGTATCATTGAAGACCTGAAGTTGCAAGATGCAATCGACCGGGCAAAAGAATTGATTGCGGATTCCAAATTTGCAAGCCTTAGCAAGGAATCACAGAAAAAAGGAAAACAGTATCTTTTGTATTGCTATGAAATCGCAGATATGGATGCGGAATTCGATGCACTGGAATCAGATATGAGGGAAAGTGGCCTCATTAAGGAACATGATGTGCTCCGGCAGCTTACACGTTCTTTTATGCAAAAGAAATTCCAAGAAACAGTGGTGGCAGCACAGCATTACATCGATACAGAAGATTCCACTAAATCAAAGACGTTATTGTCATTTGCAAAAGCGTTCCTTTTACTAGCAAAAGCATATACGGAGCAGCTCCCTATTGAGGAAACGATTGGTGTGCTTCTGAATGAACAGGAAAAATTCATATACCCGACGGATGAAGTGGAAGATGAAGCACTTGTATATCAAATGATAGGATATGTGTACGGAGAACATTATCACGATAATGTGAATGCGGTACGCTTTCTTAATCGATCCTATCAGATAGGGTATGATAATATCGTATTGGAATCACTTGGAGCGGCTTATTATAATTTGGCGGTTTATGATGCAACAGATGAGAATGGCAAGATTCCGGATTTCCGGAAAATTGACCAGAAAGCACTGTATAAGGCTAGAGAATGCTTTTTGATCATCAAGGAAAAAGCAGATGCACTGTTCTGGGCAGGTACGATGAGTAGAATTGGACTTTGTGTTTATAATACTTTTGTTTTTCTACACGACAACTACCGTATTCTCACAATCTACCCGGATGTGAAAAAGTATCTGACCAAACTTCCTGCCGATGCATGGCGGGATGTGGAGATGAAATATGCCAAGGTCAGTGCACAGAAGGGTGAAATCGATGCAGAAGAGTTCCCGCATATTACAGAAAAAGATAAGAGCCTGCTTGAGGCAATCGCTAGGTCGAGCAAATGCATGAGCTTGATAGAGGATGTTACTGCCAATGTTCCGACAAAGCAAATTAGGGGGCTTTTGGAAATCGCTAACGAAATCACAGATACACTCAACTTCCTTGAAATTGCAGTTGAGAAGATTGAAAAAAGCGAGCGAGTTCCCGTATATGTACAGATGATAAATCTGTATGGACGCGGAATATTGATGTTCGGATGGAATAAAAAGCATAAAATGGAAAGCATCTATAATTGTATTTCTGACTGCGATGATACAAATCTGTTGGAATATATGAGAAATTTCATTTTTGAAATGGATGCGCCGATAGAAGAAGCAATCAATCGCTTCAAGAAAATGTATGAAAGCCATAAGAATATTATCACATGGCAGGAATTGAATCATTTGTATATCCGGCATGGCATGTTTGACAAAGCAGATGCGATGTATAGGGAGCTTTTTTCGGAACATAAGGAGCTGATAGCAGAAGGGCCGGAGTATGCCTACAGAGCTTTTATTGATTATGTGATGCTTTATAGGCGAGATTTAAAATATGCACTGCAATGTTATCTTGATGCCAAGGAATCTTTTAAGGATACAGACATTGAGGGATTCTGGGAATTAGAATTGATGTTTTATGTCAATTCTTTCAATGATCCGGAACGCTTTGAAACGGAAAGAAAGCACTTTGTTGAGAAGGGTCTTGTGACGGAAGAAGCGTATCATAGGACAGCCTTTATTGCGTATCTGACAAACTTGAACAATGCGAAAGCGTTGGAACACTATAACTATATCCGGCAATATCCGCATTGGCAAGATTCAGGAACAGGTATGGTAGTTGCGAAGAAAGAAGAAATATACTTTCTGAACTGGATGGGTGTGATTAAGCCAGACTGCCGTCCGTCGCTGGATAGTATGGGGGAAGAGAAAGCAGGGGAGGTGAGAGAAAAATATAAAACAGAAACTTGGCACTCTGTGATGGACAGGCAGTTTAAAAACCAATTTAGAGTAAAAAAGAGCATAGCGATGGATGCATGGAGCCTTTACCAGCTTGCTGAAATGGATGCGCTCGATGATATACAATCGCTCGACTATGTTTATGTGAGCCATATAACCGTTACCCGTTTGCTTGAAGAATTATCGAAAACAAATAATCTGAAAATCAGAATTATTTTGGAGTATATACAACTGTCGAATAACATTCACATCTATACTGCTGGGTTCAAATCACAACTGGAGGTTCGGAATGTGGCACAATATCACGAGTTTGCATCAACTATTGCAGTGGCAATTGAAAAAGATTGTGTAGCTGTTTACGGGGATCCAATTGTGGATGACTCGATAATAGAACATTTCAGAAATAGGATCGTCCGTGTGAACGACTTGGAAAGTTTGCTGGCAGAAAGATGACGCAGTGCTACGGCAAAAGAGAATATGAAAAACGCACAGTACCGCAAAAGATCTTTCGTCAAATGTTTCTGATGCGAATCCGGGCCTTCTGAAACGGCAGGATGAGTGTGATGTAGTTGTATTCTAAATTGGTCCGTAAAAAGTAGACAATAGGCAAAAGCTTTTCTGAATCTGAAGCAATGATAGCTTCAGATTCAGAAAGGCTTATTTTTTTGCAAAAATTTTTGTTCCTTACTTGACAACCGCATATGGACAACCAGAGAAAAGCCTGATTTCATGCGGGTTTACGCGGCTTGACCTTTTCACCTCAACCTGTTTCTGCCTGTCATGGTGCGTTACGGCCAGCGTGTTTTCAGGGGTTAATGGCTTCTGGTTGCGCTCTATACTTAACCCACCACAGCGAAAGCTGATAGAGCAGAAAACAGAATAAGGAGGTACGAGGACAAGCCTGCGTATAGATTGTTACCACAATCTGTATACAGGCTTGTTGTTGTGCTATGAAGTAAGTTGAGGGGAGTAAAAGAATAAGATTTGCAATAAGTACTATCCTTCGGGATGTGTACATGGATTTGCGGAAAGGAAAATGACGATGGGTATTTGGAGATGAGGAAGGATAAAATCAGAATATTGCACATAGCACAGGCTGCAGGTGGCGTGGATCGCTACATCCGAATGCTTCTCAAATATTTGGATAAGGAAAAATTTGAGAATATACTGGTTTGCTCACAGGATTTCCGTGAGGAAGATTACAAGAACTTGGTTGATTTTTTTGAGCAAGTGAAGATGGATAGAGCTATTGGAAGTAACGATTTAAAAGCAATTGGAGAAGTTAGAAGACTGATAAAGAGATATAATCCTGATATTGTTTATGCTCATTCCAGTAAGGCAGGAGCAATTGCTCGCGTTGCAGATATTGGCCTCAAAAATCACTGTCTATATAACCCGCATGGGTGGGCATTTAACATGCGATGCTCTGCAAAGAAAAAAGCAATGTACACAGCTATTGAGAAAATAGCTGCACCGTTTTGTGATAAAATCATTTGCATTTCAGATGCAGAAAAACAGTCTGCACTGGATAAAAAAATCTGCAGAGAAGATAAGTTGCAGGTCATTTTTAATGGAGTAGATATTGAAGCCTATGAAAATGGGATTCACGGCACAGTTAAGAGAAAAGACCTGAATATACCAGAAGACGCGTTTGTTGTTGGTATGGTTGGAAGAATAAGTCCGCAGAAAGCGCCAGATATTTTTATTAAGATGGCAAAGCATGTGAAAGATAAAGTTTCAAATGCACACTTTATTATTGTTGGAAACGGAGATCAGGAAGCTGAAATTAAAAAGTATGCAAAGGATAATGACTTTTTGGATAGTCTACACATTACGGGCTGGGTTGATAATCCGATGAGTTATGTAGAGCTTTTTGATGTTGCATGCTTACTGAGCCGTTGGGAGGGTTTTGGTTTGGTTTTACCTGAGTACATGATGGCAAGAAAACCGATTGTAGCGAGTAGAGTAGATGCTATTCCAAATATTATTTGTGATGGAGAAAATGGTTTGCTTGTAGAGATGGATGATGTGGTTGGAGCAAGTACAGCAGTCCTAAAATTATATTTGAACAATAACTTGAAGAGTAAATTGATAGACGAAGGTTTAAAAACAGTCTATAAAAAATTTGACGTTCAAAGAATGACAAGAGAAACAGAAAAATTGTTTGAGGAAGTGACAAGGTGATAGGTTCGGTTGTGGTTTTATATAATCCTACAGAGGATGAAATAAAAAATATAAATTCATACATCCCAAATGTTGATCGTGCGGTTATTGTTGACAATTCGGTACAGAACAATGAAAAAATTGTGGAATTGCTTATTAACGATAAAAGCAAGATACAGTATTTTTCTAAACAGGAAAACATGGGCTTATGTAAGGCATTGAACATTGGTATAAAACTCTTAGAAGAGAGTGGGTGTGATTGGGCATTATTGTTTGATGCGGATAGCAAACTTGGGTCTGATATTGTGACAGAATATAAAAAGGCAATAGAGGATTATAAAGGAAAACAAGTAGCATTGTTTACGCCTGTCCATGTGTTTGATCGGTCGAATGCCGTCCCATATAGTGGATATAAAAATGTTGATTGGTCTATGACATCGGGCTGGCTAATTAATATAGAGATATTCGAAAAGCAGAATGGATTTTTTGAAGAGCTTTTTGTCGATGGATTGGATATGGATTATTGCTTTAAATCTCATGAAAATGGATATTTAGTGATTGAATGTGGAAAAGCGGTTATAAATCACCATCCGGCTGAAACAAGAAACTTTCTCGGATTTAAATATGGCATTGCTTCGCCGTATCGGTATTATATGCAGGCAAGGCAGTTGATTTGGTGCTGGAAAAGATATAAAAAAACGAGGATTTTTTTTGTGTATCTATATAAATGGGCTAAAGTGCTGTTGTTGTTTGATCATAAAATAGATTACATAAAAAGTATGGCAAAAGGAACAAGTGATGGAGTTTTATTGCTAAGGAAGGAACAATATAATGCAGAGTAAAAATAATCCGCTGATTACTGTTATTATCCCGATTTATAAAGTTGAAGCATATTTGGACGAATGTGTGCAAAGCATCTTAAATCAAACATATCATAATTTGGAAATTATTTTGGTTGATGATGGTTCGCCGGATCGATGCGGCGAAATGTGTGAGGTATATGCTGAAAAAGATGCTCGTGTTAAAGTGATTCACCAAAAAAACAAGGGACTCTCCGGCGCAAGAAATTCGGCGATTGATATTGCAACAGGTGAATACATTACGTTCGTAGACAGCGATGATTATCTGAAAGAGGATATGATTGAAGCACTCCACAATGAAATTATACAGTATGGCGCAGAAATGGCAGTAACTGTATTAGAGAGCTTTTTTGAAGATGGAACAAAATCAACGAATCCGCATGGTGGAAAAATTTTTGTGTATTCCAAAGAAGAGGCATTGGACTGCTTTTTGTTCAACGATTATCTAACGCCGTGTGTGTGTGGGAAATTATATAGAATTTCGCTCTGGAAGAATGTTCGGTGTCCGGAGGGAAAGCTGTTTGAAGATCAATTTACGACATATAAGCTGATTGATCAATGCAAAAAAATAGTATTTGATACAACTCCAAGATACTATTACAGAAAAAGAATGGGGTCAATCGGGCATAGTTCTTTCTCGAAGAGAACATATGATTTGTATGATGCAATTCATGAAGAGTATAACTATATTTCTCGAAAGTACCCTAAGGAGTGCCCTAATATTGCGGTTGCAAAGATTACTTGGGAAATCGTTTTTGTAAATATGATGATACGCTCGGACGCAATTGAAGCTAAAACGGTTGTAGATGTACAACAATACGCAAGAAAAAACATAAAAAAAGTATTTCGGTGCAGGTATATTAATGGGACGAGGAAATTGCAAATCATTTTGTTTTCGTATGCCGTGGGCCTTTATAAAGTAATGTACAAAAAATTTATAGAGAAGAAAGCTACAACATAAGGGATACACACTATGAAAAGATTGGTGGTCAATCAATATCAGTTGTTTTGCATTAATGTGGTTCTTTTGGTATTGGCCGACTGGATGCAAAGTTCGCGTTTATTTCAAAACATACCTTTTGTGGTTATTGTTTTCAAATATTCAGCGCTTCTATTTGGAATTCTCGCCTTTATTTTGGAATATAAAAAAGGTTTGAATATAAAAGAAACTGCAAAGTTATGTTTTTTAATATTGCTATCTCTTTTGACTTGCTTAAAAACAAGAAACATGAGCTATCTTTTGATTGTCCTAATAATTACAATAGCGAAAGGTGTTCATGTTGACGACTTTATAAAAATCAATTTTAAAGTATCCGTCGTCTGTGCAATCATTCAGATTTCGTTATGGATATTAAATTGTTTTGTCAACCTTGGTTTTCCTATATACGAAAATGCAATAGAGCGTCGAATTGGATTTTTATATAATCATCCCAATATGGCAGCTGTAAAATTGGGCTGGATGATTATTATGTGGTTATGGTTAAGATGGGATATTATACAAAAGAAAGACTATGCCATCGCTGCAATCGCCGCAGGGTTATTATATTATACAACGCGCTCAGACGGATGCATACTAATATATGTTTTTATCCTTTTGATGATATTAAAAAGTAAGCCGATTATACAGAAAATCGCTTTGTTTTGTGGAAAATATAGTTTCTTTCTTGTTGGAACAATCGCAGGTTATCTATCTGCGCACTTTATAGGATGTGGAAAAACCTCACAAATTTCACAGTATTTAGATGTCTACTTTTCAAAGCGCTTTGCGATGGCATATCTTGCAATCAAGAACAATGGAATAACTCTTTTGGGACAAATTATTTCTACAGAGCACGACAGGGAGGGAATTGATACACCTTTCCATTTTGGAAATTACACTATTGATTGTTTATATATTTACCTTTTTGTGGCTGTTGGTGTAGTATGGTTTGTACTGATAAGTTTCGGATTTTACAATTTGCTGAAAAAAAGTAAAAGTTATAAATATGCTGTTGTTGTCATTGTTTTTTCACTGTATGCTATGATTGAATTACATTGCCTCTATCCACCTAAGTGCTTTGCCCTTTTACTGTTAAAAAATTGTATATTTGAAAAGGAAAAATCGTATGATACCTAAAATAATCCATTATTGCTGGTTTGGTGGAAACTCACTCCCCAATGATGCAAAAAAATGCATAGCTTCTTGGAAAAAGTTTTTCCCGGGGTATGAAATCAAAGAGTGGAATGAAAGCAATTTTGATGTTAATTGCTGTGACTATGTGAAAGAAGCCTATGCAGCAAAGAAGTGGGCTTTTGTAAGTGATTATGCAAGATTCTGGATTTTATACCATGAGGGTGGGCTGTATTTTGATACAGATGTTGAGGTAATCAAAGACATGAGCGACATTATTGCGAAGGGCGCATTTATGGGCTGTGAAACAGACAATAAATGCGTCCCCGGCCTCGGCCTGGGTGCAAACCCCGGCCTCGGCCTGGGTGCAAACCCCGGCCTCGGCCTATATAAAGAAATTTTGGACTACTATGAGAAAATCCATTTTTTTATTGAAGGAAATACTACAGAAACGGTTGTGACCCATACAAGCAAAATTCTGAAAAGCCATGGCTGGGTCGGAAACGGAGAAATTGAACAGATAGAAGGTGTTACAATTTATCCGCCGGAATATTTCTGCCCAATGGATTACAAAACAGGAAAACTTGATATTACACCCAATACCCGGTCAATACACTGGTATACGGCAAGCTGGCAATCTTCATACAGTAAGGCAAAAACAAAATTACAACAGTTGCTTGGACCTTCTTTGACGTCTGAGATAATTGATTTAAAGAAGAAATTCAAGAGTTTTATACATGGAAAGTGAAAATGTATGGAAAACGAAGTAAAGAAAATTATTGGGACAGTAGGAAAACTTTTGCCGATGCAGACAAAGATGTCACCGAGTGCGGCACGTGAAATCTTACAAAACTACAGCCCTAAACCAATTGGTGTCTGCTGGGCAAACAATAAAGTGGCAATTGACTACGATTTACAGATTATAGTCCCCTGCTATAATGTTGAAAAGTACGTCAGGCAATGTCTTGATTCAATATTGAAACAAAAAACAAGCTATCGAGTGCTCGTCAGCATTGTGAACGATGGTTCAACAGACGGAACAGCAGATATTTTGCAGCAGCTGCTTTGGGAAGCCAATGCTGAGAAAATGATGGGGGGGGGGTACACTGTTGAGTTAATCACGCAGGAAAACAAAGGCCTCTCCGGTGCACGCAATACAGCACTTCAGGTGCTCAAGGGAATGTACATTGCATTTTTGGATTCGGATGATGTTCTTGCAGACGGTGCAGTACAAAAAATGTTGGATGCTGCATTTGGGTGTAATGCAGAAATCCTGCAGGGAAGCTGGTACACATTCAGCGGGGAAGAAACAGAGAACCATATCATACCCAAAGAAGGTGTACTTAACGATAATCAAGGTGTCTTTTCAGGTTATCCATGGGGAAAACTATACAAATATAACGTTATGGAGCATTTTCAATTTCCTGAGGGGTTCTGGTTTGAAGATACACCACTGTCGTTTATGATTGCAGCAATGCCTTACCGCTGTGCAGCGATAAAGGACATCGTATACGGTTATCGATTCAATCCGCAAGGTATTACAGCAACCGCTAGAAAGAAAAAAAGAGCTGTTGAAAGCTACTGGATTACAGAGGCCTGCCTAGAGGAATTTCCAATTTTCAGCCTTTCATATGATCAACGTGCATATGAATATCTACTCCGCCAGAGTCTCCAAAACGAAGGACGCACAAGACATCAGCCATACCGTATTAGAAAAGCACAGTTTGTTTTAACTGCAGAACTGATGGAGAGGTACTTTGCAGGGTTTAAGACGAGAAAACCTGCGATGGAGTGGGTTGAGGAAGCATTAAGGAAAAGACAGTTCGTAAGATTTGATTTGGGAACACTGGGAATATAAGGGAAAAGGAAGGAAAACGATGAATGAACAAATATAAGTATCTTTTTAAAAACATAGGTCTTTTGACGTTAAGCAGCTTTGCAACCAAGTTGCTTAGCTTTTTCCTTGTACCGTTATATACAAACATACTTACGACCACAGAATATGGTACTTATGATTTGTTCAATACGACAGTAGGAGTGCTGCTGCCTATCCTAACACTAAATGTGCAGGATGCTGTTATGCGTTTTGCAATGGATAGCAAAAGCAACCGCAAGGCAATTATATCTGTTGCAATGAAAATACTGCTTGTGGCTAATACAGTTGTAGCAGTGGGGCTTATCGTAAATGCTGCTTTTGGGATAAGCTCGTTAGTAAAAGACTATTCCATATTCTTTTTCCTCATGTTTTTTATGCAGTCATTATCTGGTGTGGTTACATATTATATAAGGGGAATTGACAAAATCGCAGATTTATCAGTTTCCAGTGTGCTTGTATCGGCATTTACGATTGGCTGTAATATCGTTTTTCTGGCGGTATTTCATTGGGGATTAACTGGCTATTTTTTGGCTAATATTATCGGCCCTTTGGTACAGTCCTTGTATCTGATTGCTCGATCGAGGTTAATTCATGACACGGATTTAAGAGCGGACTTTTCGGAAGAAAAAAGGGCAATGCTGGATTACTGCAAACCGATGATAGCTAATTCCGTCGCATGGTGGGTGAATAATACATCGGATCGATATGTGGTCATCTTTTTTTGCGGTTTAGCTGAAAATGGTATTTATTCTGTAGCCTCCAAGATACCTTCTATTTTAAATATTTTTCAGTCCATTTTTTCTCAGGCATGGACTCTATCGGCAGTAAAAGACTTTGATCCGGAAGATAAAAATGGTTTTTTTGCCAACACATACCGTGCATATAACTGTCTGATGGTTCTGCTTTGTTCGGCTATTATTGTAGCAGATAAAATATTAGCGCATTTCCTTTATGCAAAAGATTTTTTTGTCGCATGGAAATATGTGCCGTGGTTGACGATTGCTATTGTTTTTGGCTCTTTATCAGGCTACGTTGGCGGCTTTTTTTCGGCAGTAAAAAACTCAAAAATATTTGCGCAATCCACAGTTGTGGGAGCGGTAAGTAACATTGTTTTGAATCTAGTTATGACTCCATTTATGGGAGCTTTGGGCGCTGCCATTGCAACAGCTGTTTGCTATTTTGTAGTGTGGGTGATACGGTACTGGCATTCAAAAAAATTTATAAAGCTGAAAATTAATTTAAAAAGAGACTTGATAACATATGTTCTGTTGGCGGCACAGTCAATCGTATTATTGCTTGAGGATGGTATTGTACTGTATGGTGTAGAAATAGGAATGTTTTTGGTGATTGTAATATTGTATGCGGGAGATTTAATGTCAATTGCTAAAAAAGGAAAACAAGCAGTTCAGAGATAATTGTTGGTGAAAAATAATGAGAATTGGAATTATCACATGGTTTACAGGGCCTAATTATGGAACGAATTTACAGGCGATTGCACTACAGTATTATTTAAGGAAACAGGGATATGAGGTTGAACTAATAAATTGTGAGGTAGAATCAGAGTATAGTAAGAATCGTAGAACTTTTATTGAGAAAATAGAATTCTTTCCAGAAAAATGTGCTCAAAAATTGGCGTGCAGAGTATTTTTTAAAAAGGAAAAAGCAATTCGAGATGAGAAACTGGTAAAAACAATTCGAAATAATTGTATCCTTACAAGGCGATGCGAAGCTGAGAAAAATCTAGTTGAAGTGTTTAATTCCTTTGACTTGCTTATCAGTGGAAGCGACCAAATATGGAATCCGAATTGGTATCACCGCTTTTATTATGCTGATTACGAAGGCGTTACGACACGTAGAATATCCTATGCACCGAGTATGGGAGTGACAAAGATTCTGGACGAAGTTGAACCAGAGATAAAAAGAAGTGTTTCAAAGTTTGATGCAATCTCCGTTAGAGAAGAAAATGCGGTTTCACTACTAGAACCATACTCTAAGTATAAACCAGTCGTTGCTGTTGATCCGACATTGCTGCTGGATTCAAATGACTGGGCATCAATTCTTCCTCCTACTGGAGCAGCACCAAAGAGTGACTATGTGCTTGGATTCTTTATTGAGGGGAATTTTGACCATCTCCATGCTACGAAAAAATTTGCAAAGCAAAAGAAGATGAAATACGTTTTTGTGCCATATAGCGGTCTATCGTATTATCAAATTGGAGATAGGCGTGCGGATGCAGGGCTTGAAGACTTGTTGGAACTGATTCGAAATGCACGGTATGTAATAACAGATTCTTTTCATATTACAGTTTTTTCGATTATTCATAGAAAGCAGTTTTATTCTTTTATGAGATATAGAGAAAACCCTGTTACAAGTACGAATTCTAGAATCCGGAATTTATTGCACACGGCAGGATTAGAAAACCGTGGACTGGAATTTGGAACAAGAAAGATTAAGGAGTTACCAGATATTGATTATGCTCCGCATATGAAAATGCTCCAGCAGGAGATTGAGAAGAGTAAAGAATTTTTACAAAAAAGCATTAGAGGTGAGTATAGAGGTGAAGTGTAGTGGATGTAGTGCGTGTGCCGCTGTGTGCCCAAAGGAGAATTGCATCAAAATAGAATATAATGCAGATGGATTTCTAAGACCGGTAAAGGATGACACGGTGTGCATACATTGTGGCTTGTGTGAAAAAGTCTGTCCGATGAATGCTGCACATGGCTGCTCTTTGGATGAGTGCGAATTGTACTCGGCATGGGCAGATGCAGAAGGACGGCAGCAGTCTTCTAGTGGTGGCATAGCAGCGGTACTTGCGGAATATGCAGTAGCGCATGGCTATGAAGTCTGTGGTGCAATTATGGATTATAATACATTGAGTGTGCGGCACAAGATTTTTGAACGGGGAGAAGATTTGAAACCCTTGCGAGGGTCGAAGTACCTGCAAAGTAATGTCTTTCCGGCATTTTGTGAAGTACTAAATAGATTGAAACAATTTCCACAGAAAAAATTTGTGGTATTTGGAACGCCATGCCAGATAAGTGGTTTTAGAAATATTTTGGAAATTTATGGGTGGCTTGATAGAGTCGTTTTGATTGATATTTTTTGTCATGGAGTACCTTCAAATTTTTTGTGGACAAAATATATGAAATGGGTTATGAGAAAAATTAAATTGAATGCTACAGATAATATTAGAAGCATACTGTTTCGAGATAAGTCATATTCATGGCATGAATATTTTATGAATATTAATGGGGGGGGGGTACTGCCTATGTGGCGAGTAGGGGAAAAGACCCTTTTTTAAAGCTGTTTTCAATGGGTGTTGTGAATCAGGAATCCTGTTTTACCTGTCCGTTTAGAAATAAAACATCTGCAGATATTCGATTGGGTGACTATTGGGGTGAACGCTTCAAAAACAATGAAGATGGCGTTTCTATGGTTCTCATTAATGGAAGCAGAGGATTAGCATTGCTGAATGCTATAAGTGATCAAGTTACAATAAATAGACAGGACATAACAGATCGATTGGGTCAGCAGCACACAGATTATGATTATCCTAAATACTATGAGAAATCGCTGGAGTTGCTGAAGAATAGCAAATCTGAGTTCAAAGACGTAATTGGTTTATATGAATCGAATTTTGATCGATTTAAGAGAAGGGTCAAAAAGATTATTAAACGAATGTTATGTGCTTGAATTATCTGTAGGTGCTTTATTCAATAATCCAGCGAAAAGGAGATTGGATTATATGGAAAAAGTATCTGCAATTGTTGCAATTTATAAATCAGAAAAATTTTTGCCGAAACTAATTGACTCTATTATCAATCAAACTTGGCAGAATCTTGAAATTCTGCTTGTAGATGATGGCTCACCAGATAATAGCGGTGCCATTTGTGATAATTATGCATCGAGAGATGACCGTATCAGAGTAATTCATAAGAAAAACGGCGGCGCATGTGAAGCCAGAAATGTTGGTCTTGCGGAGGCAACTGGCGAGTATATCCTTATCATTGATGGTGATGATTGGCTGGAACTGGATTATGTAGAATACCTGATGAATCTGATTCATCAGACTGGTGCGGAAATGGCCATGACGGACAAGATATTTACAACACGTGATCGGGAACAAACGAAAAAAGATGCTGTTGAAGTATGGACACCAGAAGATGCTTTCTGCGGAATTATCTATCCTAAGTTTCCGATTGGACCTTGGAACAAGATCTATAAGGCATCGCTTCTCAAAGAACATCACATAGATTTTAATAGACCTTGGTCTGGAGAAGGACTGTACTTTTCTTCAATGGCAGTACAGTGCGCAAATAAGGTTGCTGTTGGACATAGAAAAATCTATAACTATCGACTCAACAACACAAATAGTGGACTGACTCATTATAATCTAAAAATGGGAACTAATGCGATGGTGAATATTCGCTACATTGGTGAAACAAGAATCGTTAAGACAAAAAGAACAGAAAATGCTGTTAATTGGCATATCTGGAAGAATTACGGGTATGTGCTATTTTTGATTATTGCTACGGATTCGGTTAAAGAAAATCAGGACTTATATGATGAATGTATACATAATCTGAGAACAAGGCTCTTTGGGGTGCTTGTTCACTCGGAATTGGGACCTAAAACAAAAGCACATATGCTTGTGCAGGGACTGTTCCCCGTTTGGTGGGCCAAAAAAGATTTGCGGAATAATCAAGCAGCATTAGCAAATGATAAAATGGAGTGATAGTTATGGGATTTGGAATTAAAACAAAATTAAAAAAGTTGTTCCCTCAGCCGATAAATACGCCAATTATTATAATGCCGTCATCTGGATCAGAACTTAAGGATAAAGTTGTACTAATTTCAGGTGGAACTGGTGGTATTGGTTTAGAAATAGCAAGAAATTTTTTACTATCTGGCGCAAAAGTGATTATAACAGGAACTAATGAGCGAAAATTTGAAAAAATAAAATCTGAAATTTCTAATGATAAGTTGAAATTTATAGTATTGGATTATAAAGAACCATCCTCATTTGAATCAAAACTTGGTGAGATAATTAATATATGGGGGCGTTTAGATATATTTGTAAGTTCAACGGGTGTTCATGTTGATAGAGATGGGCTTGATTTCGTAAATGTCACGCTTGATGAGTATGACACCATTATGAATATTAATTTGAAAGGTACATACTTTATGTGCCAAACAGTAGCAAAGTACATGATTGAAAATAAAATTAAAGGACATATTTTAATAATATCGTCTCAGTCTGCATTGGAACCATCATGGTCACCGTATAGATTATCTAAGTTAGGAATTGATGGCATAACAAAAGGAATGGCACAACGTCTGTTGGAACACGGAATCATTGTGAATGCGATAGGGCCGGGACCGACAAATACATCTATGCAGAAGAACTATAGAGAAGGTAACCTATATACACCATTGAATCCGATAAAAAGATTTACAACACCAGAGGAAATAGCTCAAATAGCAAAGATACTAGTTAGTGATTTGGGAAATACAATAGTTGGTCAAACTATATATATGTCTGGGGGAAGGGGAATCGTGGAAATTAGATGAGTTGAGTCTCTGAATAATAGATTTTTGGATAGAGATGTGCAGCAGGCAACATCTGTGGTTGCCTGAGATGTGAGATAATATGTTACAAAGCGATTTAGAAAGGAATAAAATGGCTAAATACTTTGAAACAGATGGCTTCCGTGGAGAAGCCGGATTACATTAACAGCGGATCACGCCTATAAGGTTGGTCGCTTCTTAGGCTGGTATTATAATGCTCTCCGTGAGCGCAACGGTGACACCGACCCTGCTCGTATTGTTATTGGTAAGGATACCCGCCGCAGCTCGTACATGTTCGAGTACAGCCTTGTGGCTGGCCTGACCGCTTCAGGAGCAGATGCTTATTTGCTCCATGTCACCACCACTCCGTCTGTGGCTTATATCGCCCGTGTGGATGACTTCGATTGTGGCATCATGATTTCTGCCAGCCACAATCCGTACTACGATAATGGCATCAAGTTGATCGACTGCTACGGCGAGAAGATGCCGGAAGAGACTCTGTTGCTGGTAGAGGATTACATTGACGGTAAGCTCCAGGTGTTCGACCAGGACTGGCCGGAGCTGCCCTTTGCTCATCGTGAGCATATTGGCTGCACGGTGGACTATGTGGCAGGTCGTAACCGCTACATGGGCTACCTGATTTCTCTGGGCATCTACTCTTTCAAGGGCATCAAAGTTGGTTTGGATTGTGCTAACGGTAGTTCTTGGAACATTGCAAAGTCCGTTTTTGACGCACTGGGCGCAGATACCTATGTAATCAACAATCAGCCTAATGGACTGAACATTAACAACAACGCTGGTTCTACTCATATTGAGGGCTTGCAGAAGTTCGTTGTGGAGAAAGGTCTGGATGTTGGTTTTGCCTATGATGGTGATGCCGATCGTTGCCTGTGTGTGGACGAGAAGGGTAATGTCATTACAGGCGATCATATTCTGTATATCTATGGCTGCTACATGAAAGAGCGCGGCAAGCTCTTGACCAACACCGTTGTTACAACAGTTATGTCCAACTTTGGTCTGTACAAAGCATTTGATGAGCAGGGTATCGGTTATGCCAAGACTGCCGTTGGAGATAAGTACGTCTATGAGTACATGGCCAAGAATGGCTGTCGTATCGGCGGCGAGCAGAGTGGACATATCATCTTCTCCAAGTACGCCAGTACGGGTGATGGTATCCTGACCAGTCTGAAAATGATGGAAGTAATGCTTGCCAAGAAACTGCCCATGAGCAAGCTGGCTGAGCCGCTGAAGATCTACCCGCAGGTGCTGGAGAATGTCCGCGTGACCGACAAGAAAGCCGCACAGGATGACGAAGCAGTGCAGGCAGCAGTCAAGGCCGTAGCCGAGGCACTGGGTGACACTGGTCGTATCCTTGTCCGTGAATCTGGTACGGAGCCTGTTGTGCGTGTGATGGTGGAAGCCCCTGACCATGATACCTGCCAGAAGTACGTGTCTCAGGTTGTGGAGACCATTAAGAGCAGAGGCTACGGAGTTTGAGAGAGTTTGTCTACCAAATCCATTGCAGCACTAGTGCGAACCTGACAGTAGGCGAGGGAATCATTTTAATAGGTCTTGGCTTACTGGCGTGGCTCAACCGAAGGGACAAGAAGTGGTTTCCTACCACCTATAGTGTGTTTTTGATTTTTTATATCACATTGCTGCGCCGTGCGCCGGGATATAATGAGAACATCCGACTGCACCTGAAATTGTGGCCCGATGCTGGTGTGTGGGCGGGTAATCTGTTGAATCTGATCCTATATGTTCCGTTCGGCTGGACAGGTCAGAGATTGAAAACGGATAGAAAGAAAATAGTCGCTGCGGCTTTTCTGCTCTCAGTGTGTTGTGAAGAACTGCAGTATTTTACAGGTAGGGGCGTGGCAGATGTGAATGATGTGCTATTCAATACACTTGGAGCTGTGATAGGGATGCAGTAGGCAACGATTTATGATCGGACTATATTAAGATGACGAAGGAGCAAGAGCCATGGATGCTAAAGAGTATAATGAGATTATGGAACGTCTGGACTTTATTGAGTTCCGTCAGCAGTTGCTTTTTGATAACGATGATGTGAGCCGTAGTATTTTTGAGTATGGTTTAACCAGAGAACAGTACAAAAGTATCATGGCTCTTATGCAAGATTACAGAGAACGCATTGAGCGAGGAGAAAAGTGTGATCGTGGTGGGTTTGAACAGGCAATGTATGGAATTGTTCCAGACCATAGAGGCGATTATCACATGTGTGAGGAACTTGCAAAAGGATTTAGAGACGAGAATAGGTGGGAAGAGGTTTTTGATAATTTATATGGAGAAATGCCCAAGTATTCTTATTTAAAGTCAAAAGAAGAGTAAAATTATGTGGAGTGCTGTTGGAAATTTAGCAAGTATTGTCACGATTGTTGGATTTGTAATTACGATTTGGCAATTATTTGCATTAAAAAAATCAGTGAAGAAATCTGAACAAGCCATACGAGAAGTACTTGATGATAAAGAATATGAAAAACTAAAACGTATTTTAGAAGTCACTGAAAATCAGCTCAAAGAAGTCAGTAGTTTATTAATCAAAGTAGATAAACAAGGAGTTAACCAAAAATCAATAAGAGAACGCTGTGTTAATGTTTGCAGCGAACTTAATAAGTGCTATATTTCATTACCAAGTGGAGATAGCTATAGTAATATTAAGAATCAGTTTCTGAAAGCAAGAAATTATATGGAATCTTTTATTGAACTAAATAGTAAATCAGAAATGAAGGAGGCACGAGCATTTCTTGAAAATGCAATGGAAGGAATAAAGAAAGCCGAAGAAAAATTTGCGGAGAAAAAAGTTCAAGCGGCTACACATAGAAATTGATTCTGATTGCACAGGCTGTAGTCATATTGCTCGCACTCCAACACAGAGCTGTACTTAAACCACTAAAAAAGGAAAGAGGTTATCACCTATGCCCAGAACTAAAGGTAGCAAGAATAAGCCTAAAACTGTGACTGCTGATTTTGCAACGCAGATTGCGGAAAAGCAGTCAGAAAAGGAAGCACTCACAGTTGAGATCGCATCCATCACCGCCAACATTGACACTTTGAAGGCTAATCTGAAAGAGAAGAAGACTGCTCTGAAGAAGGCTGAAAAAGAAGTGGCATCCCTGGAAGCGAAGAAGGCAAAGGCAGATGCTAAGGCCGCTGAAGAAGCGAAGAAGACCGAAGCAGAGGCTGTGCTGAAGAAGCTGCTGGCCAGCGGCATGAGTGCGGATGAAATCCTCGAAAAACTGAAATGAGATCGGCCGTGTGGACAAACTGAACTCCAGAAGTTCACACGGCTTTTTTTGAAGGTCACTATATAGTTTATAACGGAAATAAAAGAAATGGAGTGTGACATAAAATGAATTTATCAGAAATACATCATATTGCAATCATCGTATCTGACTACGAAGCAGCTAAGGATTTCTATGTGAACAAGCTGGGATTCTCTGTCATCAGAGAAAACTACCGCCCGGAGCGTAAGGACTGGAAGTTGGATCTTCGTGTCAATGAACACACGGAGTTGGAGATTTTTGCAGAAGAAAACCCGCCGAAGCGTGTGAACCGTCCGGAAGCATGTGGGCTGCGGCATCTTGCTTTCTGCGTAGAGAGTGTGGAGCAGACGGTGAGAGAACGGGCAGAAGTTGGGATTGAATGTGAGCCGATCCGTGTGGATAGTTATACCGGCAAAAAGATGACTTTCTTCCACGACCCGGATGGCCTGCCGCTGGAGTTGCATGAATAATCATGGGCGAGAAAATACCATATAAAGCCAGAAATCCGGGCGGCGGTCGAAAGAAGTTGAAGCCTGAGTATAATGCCGGGAAAAATTTGAAAGAGCAGATGGACGCTGCAGTAATACGCTATAAGGACGGTATGACGCTCCAAGCCATCGCTGATGTCCTGGATCTGAACCCAATCAAGGTTCGAAAGCTGCTTATCACAGCCGGAGTCTATGAATCAGACGTAGCGAAGATGGTGCAGCGTACCTTTTATAATTATAAAGAGACACAGAGTTACAAGGATGCAGTTCTCTCCACCGCATCAGCCCTCAAGTTGTCCAAAGCCTCCGTCACATCGTATCTGCCTTATGAAAAAGGCGTGTACTTTCCAAACACAGCAGATAAAGAAAAAATCAGTGTTGGAGCAGAGCGGCAGCGGAGATACAGAGCAGTAGGAAAACTGCGAACCGAGCCGACAGAGGAGCATCTGTGGGAAGTGGTTCTGCTTTATTCTGGAGTGCGGTTCAAAACCTATTCCGGCTTACCCTTTACCTATGCAATACGAAAAGGTCGGAATGGACAATACACAAAAGAGCTTTGGATCGACCGCCGGGAGAATAGTAAAAGCCTGGCATGGAGTTCGGTATTGCTGGCACTGAACAATATAAAAAAGGTGGGAGCAGTGGTGGATAGGCCGAAAGCTCTAGGCGACATCCGAGGCGTGACTTATATTTATGGAATGTTCTACCGATTCGGACTCATTGATATGCCGGATAAAGTGAATGGGAAGATGAAAAGAGCTGGTCGGCAGATGTGACATTCTAAGGATGGATGACGTCTTTTATTGTTGACTGTTCCATATCAAACAAAAATTCCTCATCTCCCACCGTACCCTTCAAAAACACGTCCGGTGAAATTTCAATCCAAAAATCGCCGGGAAAAAGCTACAATGGCCACAAACAACCTACTACACAGCCATCTGGTATCTGCTCACCCCCATAAAATCCACCTCAAGATCACCCCTCAAAGCCGCAAGATCACGGACTGAGGAGAGTACCTGGGTAGGGCAGACGCCCCGGCGGAGGCCCCTGGGCCCCAGGCTCTCCGAAGATTGGTAAATGAGAATATACGTTATCTCTCGCATAAATATACCGGCGAAAAAAGAAACGGGGAAAACTTGAAAACAACGCTGAAACGTGGTATAATAGTGGTACGAACAAGCTGGGTTTAGTACGACAACTGTGCGCTGTGGTACTGTAACTGTTGTTTCAAAATTATGAATGACTACAAAAAGTGTGCGAAAAACTAGCGTAGCTACGACGACACCTACCAGGTCCAGGTCGTGTCTTGGTACGACAACGAGAACTCCTACACCTCTCAGATGGTCCGTACCATCAAGTACTTCGCTGAGAACTGCTGATCGTAGCTTCTCACTGGAAAGTGCCTGAGGTGAACGTACCGGGCTGTGCCGGTTCTGGCATGGCCATGCGAATGCGTTGACTTGCACCCTTTTCTCTGCATTCCGTGGAGAAAAGGGTGCTTTTGTTTGTCCGGGTGTATTTTGATCGGGACGTATACAGCAGGGGAAGCGTCTGTTCCTGCCAGTAAAAATGGTACGGCAGGAGAGAGATGACGCCCGCAAAAACAGGGATGCATCGTGGTTTGTGCCCGGTTCGGTCAAAATAGACACATTTTGGAACAACCACAGGAAATGTTTGTTAAACAATTATCTATCCTGCATCCTTGCATTGTGCACAGTTTTTGTTTATAATAGTAACAGGCGGGGCAGGAATGCCCCCTGAAAAGCGAGCGAAACTCTAGTTCAGAAATCAAAGTTTGAGAGGAGTTTATTACCATGGGTTTAGGTAAGAAGACGATCGACGATCAGAACTACTGCGGCAAGAAGGTGCTTGTCCGCTGTGATTTCAACGTCCCGATGAAGGACGGTGTCATCACCAACGAGAACCGCATCAATGCGGCTCTGCCCACCATCCAGAAGCTGGTCAACGATGGCGCTAAGGTCATCCTGTGCAGCCACCTGGGCAAGCCCAAGAACGGCCCCGAGGCAAAGTTCAGCCTGGCACCCGTTGCTGTGGCTCTGAGCGCAAAGCTGGGCAAGAACGTTGTGTTTGCTGACGACGACACCGTCGTGGGCGAGAACGCAAAGGCTGCTGTGGCTGCCATGAACAACGGCGATGTTGTCCTGCTGCAGAACACCCGTTTCCGCAAGGAAGAGACCAAGAACATGCCCGAGTTCAGCCAGGATCTGGCTTCTCTGGCCGATGCATATGTGGACGACGCATTCGGCAGCTGCCACCGTGCACACTGCTCCACCGCAGGTGTCACGGAGTATGTCAAGGATACCGCTGTCGGCTACCTGATGGAGAAAGAGATCAAGTATCTGGGCAACGCGGTCAACGATCCCGAGC
>ERZ791641.466-NODE-466-length-36919-cov-4.451063_pt1 | contig 36919 bp, 30 predicted proteins | sample MGYA00510055_ERZ791641 | MGnify/ENA primary metagenome ERZ791641 (study PRJEB30046, sample SAMN00715226) | human gut metagenome | study: EMG produced TPA metagenomics assembly of the A metagenome-wide association study of gut microbiota in type 2... | reverse complement strand
TTTATTAATATCTAAATTTTCATTAAATTTCCTAGCAAATATGCAGTCACTATTTTTATCTTCTTTAATTTTTTCAAAATCATTTTCATCTAATAACCTTGGATACTCTGGTCCCGTTTTCCAATCTATATATCTTAAGGCCATATGATTATCATCAACTTCATTAAGCCTATAAATTCTATTCTTAAATTTAGAATTCATTATTATTGTTTGAAAAAAAACTTCATCTCCGCATAATGATTTTTTAAAAGCGTCTTCATACCATTTATTATTTTCTATGTAATCTAGTAAATAAATACAAAATTCATGACTAACACAAAACCAATTTGGTCCTTTATACAACTTTGGTAATAATTCAAACTTATTATTTTTCTTCTGTAATGATAATTCCTTTTGAACTTTTGCAACTACTTTTTCTAAAATATTTTTATTTTTTTTATAATGATATCCTTTATGCTCATATTTAACTCTATTTTTAATAGAGTTATAATTTATACCTGTATCTATCCCTATAAATTCTTTACCCTTATTACGTTCAAAAAACTCCTTTATCATAGTGCTACTTTTTAATGGCATATCATCGCCTGATATAATACATAAATAATCAAAATTATACTTCATTGCGTTTTTTATTATATTTAATGTACTTTCAATCTGAGAATATGTACCCCATTGAACATTAACATTATTATCCATAATATCCGCAACAGATTTATATTCACCAAAAATTGCTTTGTCAACCTTTTTATCTACATGTAAAATTATATCATTATCTCTATATAATAAGTTTATAGTATTTCTTAAAATATTGCTATTTTTATGTGTAATAATCCCATAACATATATTCACGTAGATCTTACCATCCTTTATTAATTATTTTGATTTCTCAATTATACAATTATAGACCTATTCATAAAACGAGTAAATAGCTTTACTAGTTTTATATTTTATCATTAAAACTTCATATATAATACATTTAATAATTATAGCTTTTAAGTTATAATATTTCTTATGTGTATTTTTATTATTATATACTACCTAAAATCTCAGATATGCACAACATATAATTAAAATTTAGTATAACATAGGAGGAATAATTTTGGTATTTAGTTCGCAAATTTTTATTTTCATTTTTTTTACCATTTACATTGCTTTTTTATTATTTATGCCAAGGAAAAATTAGAAATTATATACTTCTATTAGCAAGTATATTCTTTTATGCTTGGGGAGGAGTAAATTATGTTCCAATACTACTGATTTCAATTCTAATAAATTATACATTTGGTATTTTAATATTTAAATTTAATAAAAAATCTAATTTAAGTAAACTTTTACTAATAATTGGTGTAATATTAAATCTAAGTATTTTGTTCTACTATAAATATTATGATTTTACAATAAACAATATAAATAATATATTTAATAGCAATTTTCAATTAAAACAAATTGTAATGCCAATTGGAATATCATTTTTCACATTTCAAGGAATGTCCTATATAATCGATATATATAGAGGGGTTGCCACGGTTAATAAAAATCCCTTCCTAGTCGCGCTATATATTTCTCTATTTCCACAATTAGTTACTGGTCCAATAGTAAAATATAAGGATATAGATAGTCAGATTAGAAATCGAAAGGAAACACTAAAAAAATTTAGTTATGGAATTGAACGCTTTATTATCGGTCTTGCAAAAAAAGTTATAATAGCTGATATCTTAGCTGATTTTATAGCATGGGTAATTCCATACTCATATAATGTTATAGATACACCTACAGCTTGGTTAGGAATAATTTGCTATACTCTACAAATATTCTTTGATTTTTCTGGTTACTCAGATATGGCCATAGGTCTTGGATATATGTTTGGATTTAAATTTATGGAAAATTTTAATTATCCATATATATCTAAAATAATTACCAAATTTTGGAGAATATATAATATATTGTTATCTACTTGGTTTAGAGAATATATATATATATACCATTAGGTGGTAATAGGACTGGTAATACCTATATAAATCTTCTAATCGTATTTTTAATTACTGGATTATGGCATGGCGCTTCTTGGAACTTTGTTTTTTGGGGAGTATGGCATGGTTTCTTTATTGTAATCGAAAGATTAATTCATAATAAACATTGGTATATAAAAACTCCTAATATAATTAAATGATTAATCACCATGTTTATCGTTATTATAGGCTGGGTATTCTTTAGCTTCAATACATTGCAAGATGCATTTAAATTTATCCTAGTTTTATTTAGACTAGTTCATAATGAAATTATATCATTTGACTTCCCTTACTTTATGAATTTTAGAATGATAGTATGGTTAATAATTTCTATTTTTATATCAACACCTATACTTCCTAATATTTTTAAAAAATATAATTCAACAAAGTATTTTGAAGTAATAAAAACTATATTTTTATCTCTGTTATTAATCACTTGTATAGTTTTCATTGTAAATTCAACCTATAGTCCATTTATTTATTTTCAATTTTAATTGGTGGTGATTATATGAAACGTATATATATTTTAAGAATAATAGCCTTTATTTTAATATTAGTTATACCTGTTATAACTATGAATTTAAAAAATAATCAAATATCTGAAATAGATAATAAAAAACTAATTGAAATTTCAGATGTATTATCTGGAGACTTCACTACAAATGCAGAAGAATTCATTAATAATAGAATTGGTTTTAGAACGACTATGATTAATGCATATACTAAAGCTATGGATTCATTATTTAATTATATGATTCATCCTAGCTATCAATATGGACAAGATGGTTATGTATTTTCAAAATTATCAAGAGAAGGATTCGATAGTGAATATCAAGATACATTTTCTAATTTTATTTTAAAAATACAGGATTATTGTAATTCCAGGGATATAAATTTTTTATATGCTGTTGAACCTAGTAAGACCACCGTATATTCTGAATACTTACCAATAGGAGTTAATTATCAGAATTTTAACCTTAACTACCTTTTAGATAGTCTTACTAAAAATAATATAAATTATGTATATACTGGTGATAATCTTATTAATGCAAAAAATAATTATCAAGTATTTGATAAAAAATATGATGCTAATCATTGGAATGAAACAGGGGCTATTATAGGAATATCTACTATATTAAATAAACTAAATGAAATTGATTCCTCTATAGATAAATTTGATATAAATAATTATGATATAGGGGTAAGTACTCATACTACATTGCCAGTTTCATATTTTCCTATTAATGAAGAAACAATTACCTATGAACTAAAAGATTCATCAAATATAAAAAATATAGATACTTTTATAGATAAAATTAAAATATCTGAACATTACAGTAATTTTGCTCACTATATTAATACGGATAATATTGAAGCTCCAAAAATATTAGTGTTTGCTGGAAGTTATTTTAATAATAAGCATAAGTTTTTAACAGATAGTTTTTCTGAATTTATTCTAGTTCATAATTATCAAAATATACTTGATATTGATTATTATATAAATTTATTTAACCCTGATATTGTGTTATTTGAGTCTACAGAATATACACATAACTCAACATATTTTGATGCCACATCAATGAAAGAAATAAGTTATAATAAACCATTGTCAAGTTATAGTAATCTAATAAATTCTCAGTTTACAAACATTGATAATACTTATAAAATTAATGATAATTATGCAGTGACAGATTTATCAATTCCTCTTATTAATAATGAAACTTTATACTCATATGTAAAAGTTGGAGATAGAATTTTAGATTGTAAAACCATTACTGATGATAATAACCATCAACATATAGAAATTTCTATTCCATCTTCAGAACTAAGTCATATAAATGAAATTACATTTTATGCAATTTCTAATAACGAAATGGAATACTCTGAAATAAAAATTAATTTATAATTTCCATACCATATTATTAAAAATATGCTACATTAGAATTAATTAAAGTAAATCTTATATCAATAATACAAGAAATAATTTAAACTACTAAAAGCTGATTTCTGTACTTTACAGAAGTCGTTTTTATTTTGTATATATTTTAATTTTTCCCTTACATTTCAAACATCTTTTTATGTTCATTAACATTTTGTAATTATCATTGTAACCTTTAATCATTAAATTTAATATATTCACATATTTTTCTTTTTATATTATCTATTTAGTTATATTAATAGACTTTTACAATTATTCACTTTACAAAATAAAAAAGCTAAGGAAAAGCAATAATTCTGTTTTCCTTAGCTATAAAAGCATACATTATCTAATTATATCCCTTAGGATTATTACTTTGCCATCTCCAAGAATCTTCACACATTTCCTTGATTCCTCTTTCTGCTTTCCATCCTAACTCTTCATTTGCTTTCTTAGGATCAGCATAACAAGTAGCAATATCCCCTGCTCTTCTTTCTACTATTTCATAAGGAATTTCTCTTCCTGATGCTTCACTAAATGCCTTAACAACATCTAGTACTGAATATCCAATACCAGTTCCTAAATTATAAGTTACAAGTCCTGGATTAGTTGCAAGTTTTTCTAAAGCTTTAACATGCCCTACAGCTAAATCTACAACATGGATATAATCTCTTACACCTGTTCCATCATGAGTTGGATAGTCATTACCAAATACTCTTAATTGCTTTAATTCTCCAATTGCTACCTTTGTGATATATGGCATTAAGTTATTTGGTATTCCATTCGGATCCTCACCTATTGTTCCACTCTTATGAGCTCCAACTGGATTAAAGTATCTTAGTATCGCTATGTTTAATTGTGGTTCTGCCTTTGCAATATCTCTTAACATATCTTCAATCATAAGCTTAGTTGATCCATAAGGGTTAGTAGTTGATAATGGAGAATCTTCTGTTATAGGAACTACCTTTGCATCTCCATAAACTGTTGCAGATGAACTAAATACAAAGTTTCTACATCCATATTTCTTCATAGCCTTTAATACTACTAATGCACTTGTTAAGTTATTGTAGTAATACTCTAATGGCTTTTCAACTGATTCACCTACTGCTTTAAAGGCCGCAAAATGAATTACCGAATCTATGTTATTTTCTTCAAATATTTTTTCTGTTTCATATACATTAGTTAAATTAACATTATAAAATTTAACGTTCTTACCTGTTATTTCTCTAATTCTATCTTTAACAAGTTCTTTACTGTTACTTAAATCGTCAGCAATTACAACATCATATCCTGCATTTAAAAGTTCTACTGTTGTATGACTTCCGATATAACCCATTCCCCCAGATACTAATACTGCCATAATTAATTTCCTCCCAAATAATTATTAATTTCCTCACTTATTATTATATAACATATTTTTCAAATATTAAATAACTTTTTTAATTTAATTAATAAAGTTTTATAATTGCGCTTTCCATGTAATAATATCATATTTTTCTTAAATATAATTATAAATTTCACACAAAAGATTCATATATAAATTACTTAATATTTTAATAAACAGAAAAAGTATTTTATTTCCAAAATCAAATATTAATATATTTTGTCAAACTTCATTTGTTCATGTTAAAATTATTATACTATTAAAAATTACAAATTTTATGGACTATAGGGGGAACTTATGAAAAAATTATCTACAACAAAAAAGGTTCTAATGGGTATTTGCTTAGTATTAGTTTTAATAATTGGAAGTATAGCATTTGCTCTTAATCACTATTCATCTAAGGTTGAAAGAGTGGAAATTGATAGATCTGTCGTAACTGAAACTGGTAAGGAACCAGCAAAAGAAGATCAAGATCTTATAACTATTGCTCTATTAGGAACAGATTACAGTAAAAATGAAGAATACGGAAATCTTTATGGTGCTGCAGACTGTACTATGATATTAGGAATAGATAAAAAGAATAATAGACTTAAACTTTTTTCACTAATGAGAGACATGTATTTAGATTTACCAGGTGGAATTGGAAAAGATAACTTGAATTATACAATGGCATATGGCGGACCAGAGCTTATATTAAAAACTATAAATACCAACTTTAATTTAACTGTTGATAAATTTATTTCTGTTAGTTTACACACTTTACCTGAAATTATTGATAAACTTGGTGGGGTTGAAATGAATATAACTAATGAAGAATTAAATTATATAAATGGATATATTAAAAATATTGATAGTGAAAATGGTACAAATACTGAAAAATTAACCTCAGCTGGTACCCAAACCTTAAACGGAACTCAAGCGGCTGCGTATTGTAGAATAAGATATACTGAAGGTAGTGATTATAAAAGAAGTGAAAGACAAAGAGATGTTCTTGAAGCTTTATTTAACAAATTTAAAAATTCATCACTTACAGAACTAATTTCTATAATGGACGATATTTTGCCTTTAGTAACAACTAATCTTACTAATAGTGAGATTATCTCTATAGCTACTACAGTTCTAGGCATGGGTACTCCTAATATAGAGCAATCTAGATTTCCTCTTGATGGAAAATCTGAAACTATCTATACAGACATGCTACATCTAACTATAGATGCTGAAGAAACTACTAATGATATACATAAATTCTTATATTCTTTAGACTAATTTAAAATTATATTTATTTATGTTAATAAAAAGTGTTAAAAATATTAAACCTGCGAGTTTATGTTTTTAACACTTTTCGTTATAATATTTAAATTCATTCTTTGCCTAAAAAGGCTATATCCTATTTATTGCCATTTTTCATCTTTCTCTTTAAATAACTTACTACTCACTATTGATAAAAGCACACATAACAATAAAACCAAATAAATAATACTTAATACTCTATATCTATTCTTCTGACTAATCGTATCAGCTTTATTAATCGAACTATTACTTTCAGAATCATTTACTATAGTATTACTAGCATCACTTACTTCAACTTTATCTATATTTGTATCATCTTCATTCATATCATTATTTATGCTATTTTCATTTGTATCTTTTTTTTCTGAAACTGATGAATCTTCATTATTATTTGATATACTATCATCACTACTATCTATATACTTCAATAAATCATCATACTCTTCATCTGTGAGTGGTGATTTTTTATAATTCTCATAATATTTTTTTACATCTTCAATATGGCATTTTAGTAATATCTCATCATTTTCTTTATCCTTAATCTCTACTTCCTTATTATTTGAATCAATCTTAACTTCAATATCTAAATCATTTGCAACTCTTAATGCTTCACTATATATTCCAACAAGGTCTGATAAAGAAAAATCACTTATTTCTTGACCTTCTTCAATCCTAGAAAACACTTCACTACTATTATTCATTATTGCTTGAAACTCTTCAGCACTAATATCTAAGTTTTCCATGTGATCACTAATATTTTTTGAATACTCTTCTGGAATTCCTATTTCTTCAAGCTTTACTTTAAATAAATCAACATTTTCACTATTTACCGGCAATATAAATGTATTTATTAATAAAAAACTAACAGTAAACACTTTAGTTACTCTTTTAATCACTCTCTTCATGTGTTTAACTCCTCTTATAAATTCATTTATTTTGATTATTGCCATAAATCATAAAAATAAACTTTATCGTATAAATGCTTAGAGCTTAAAAAGTCCAATTATCCCTATTTAATTAAATCCACTTCTTCTAAATGTTTTGTTGATGATTAAAGTATACTTGTTGTTTTTTAATTTGATGCTGCTTTTAATTTAAATAAATCTCAAGCTTTTAAAATTTAAGGACTCCCATAACATATAAAAATTAGTTATGAGAGTCCTCATTATTTAATAATTAATTTATACTTTTATTTAGAACATTTTTTGAATGCCAATAATTAAGTAAAGTCAATATTAAAACCTTGAATTAATGGCAATATGTATTAAAATATGCTCGTCTAAAGTTTAGGTATATTTATAGTGAATTCGGTAAAATCATCATCACTTGATACACCTATAGTTCCATTAGCCCCTTCAATAATTTCTTTTACAATTGAAAGTCCAAATCCATTTTCTTTTTTGCTATTCTCTTTTGTTGAAAAACCAACATCAAATATCTTATCTATTATATCTTCTTTTATCTTTGGGCCATTATTTTTTATTTTTACAATTATATGATTCATATTATAATATGACTTAATTTGTATTACTCCAGTTCCATTCATTACATTAACAGCATTTCTTAATATATTAGAAATTACTCTTTGAAACTCTACTTCTGAAATACAAATATCTTCAAAATCAATTTGATCATCTAATATAATATTTATTCCTTTATGTTCTATCCCATTAACAATAGCCGCCATAACAGAATCAGAACCATTTATTATTTCAATTTCTGATGCTACATTACTATTGTTATTGATTATATCTTTTAAAGCAGACCCTAATCTTTCATGTTGTCCCATTAAGTGTAGTCCATATAAATATGATATCTGTGCTCCATAATCATGTTTAACTTTTTTTAATTCGTTATTCATTTCTTCTAAAGCAAAGTTTACATTTAATATTTCTTTTGCTTTCTTTTCTATATTAAAGAAATATAAAGTAAGTAGAACAATAAAGACAGAAAAACTTATAAATACAAACTCTTTAAATAATGGATTATCTCTATCATGCACTATCGCACTAAACGATACTAAAAAATCCATAACTATAGTTACAATAACTATTGCTATTATTGATATATTCCTACTTCTTATTGTAATATTTATATAATTATTGTTAAATGAATATTGAAAACTATATATTACAATAAATTTAGACCCAAATAGTCAAACTTCTTCACCATTTGGGTCTAAATTTTAAAGCTTATGTTTTTTGGTATAAATTATACTACAGATTAGAGATGTTAAAGGTGATACTATAACAAGACCTATACAACCTACAAATGTTTGTACTATTTCAGATGAAATAAATTTTGTATTTAATATACTCATAAGCGGAGTCCCTTGTGCCATATAAACCATCATTACTCCAATAAAGCTCCCCATATAAGCTAAAAGTAAAGTTGTAGTTTGAGAGCCAACAACTGACCTACCTACATTAAGGCCTGATAATAATATTTCCTTCCTAGATATATCAGGTTTTTTATCAACTACCTCTTCTACGGCTGCTGATATATCAATTGCTAAATCAAGTATAGCTCCTGAACATGATAAATAAATAAATAAATACCAGCTTGATATATTAAAGTTAAATTTAAATTTTGATATCCAGAATAAATAAGAGATGCTAACTAAATCACTTAATTTTAACGAATCTTCATCCATGTCAATGCTATATTCCATAGCTCCACCAACTAACTCTGGATTAATTGCATACACCTTTCCACTTTCGTTGTCAAGAGATAATATTTCATCTTTATCTCTAGTTACTGTATATCCCTTTTCCTCTAATATTTCATAAATATCTCTTTGATCTTTATCTTTACCTGTAGGTTGCCCCAATTCCCCACCTGCAAAGTAATCAAAATCATTATCTGCCATTTGAAGTGCTATATCATAATAACTATTTCTCGATTCTACATTAGCATAAAACGCCGCTAGAGTAGCATGGTTTAATGTAACTGTTGAAACTATCCCAACCTTATATCCCTTTTCTTTTAATTGTTCAGCTATTGTTGTTACTTCTGTAGTTTTATCAGCTTCTAACCCTATAACTCCACTATGTGTTTTAACTCCTTAAGCTATTGATGTAGCTGTTGAAGCTGAGTCTGGTGCAAATGATGTTGAGTCTTGAGTTGATGCTGAGCCTGTAACTGGGAATTCAGTAAATCCTAATCTTGTTAATTCAACTGAATCCTCATTATCAACTGTTCCGTTATATATTTGTGCACCATTTACTTGTGGATAAGACATTCCATCCCCAATAAACATAAATATATACTTTGCCGTAGATGTTTCTTGTGATGCTTCATTACTAGCTTCTGCTGTATCTATTGTTTCATTCCCCTCTTCTAGATTATTGCTAGAACATGCCACCATACTAAAAGTCATAGTTGCCACTAATGATGCTATTATCCCTATTTTTTTAAACCTATGCATTGTTAATTTCCTCCCTCATACTTTTAACAATTTAATAATTTAACGATTTTAGTTTTTCCCTACTAAAAATATAATAACCATTATTTTGATTAAATTGGTTAACATGAGGTTAATTTCCAGTTAAAACTCCATATTATTCAAATAGTTCAGTTTATTACTCCTTATATTATTTACCTTGTTATAAAAATAAGTAGCCCTCTAGGATGCAACATTATGCTGCATCCTAAAGAGCTATTTAAATCACTTAAAACTATTTATTTCTTTTTCTTTTTTGTAACTAAGTATATTCCACTTCCTATAATAGCAGCTGCTATAGCTACTATTACTCCATAGAATACTCCTTGCCCTGTCTTAGGAAGTTCATTTTTCTTCTCACTATCAGTATTTGTTATATTATTACTTGTTGTATTGTTATTTGTACCATTATTATCTGTACTATTATTTGTACCATTATTTTCATTATTATTTGCTGATCCTGATCCATCTGGTATTCCTGGTTTATTAGAATCTTGATTACTTTCATCATCTCCAGTATTTCCATCACTTGGAGCATCTGGTTGACCTGGCTGTTCTGGTTGATCCGGTTGAGTCGGTTGATCTGGTTGAGTCGGTTGATCTGGTTGATCTGGTTGATCTGGAACTACTGGTGCCTTCTCAACAGTTAATACAATATCTTTTCTAGATTCATTTCCTAATCTATCAGTAGCTACTAATGTAATCTTGTACTCTCCAGCTACATTTAAGTCATAATTTCCTTCTATATTAACATTAATAGTTCTTCCTAAATAGTCAACTGCAGTTATTAAATCAAGTAAATTTCCTACCTTACCTTCAGTAACAACTAATTTTCCATCTCCTTGTCCATTATTGTTAATAGTAATTGTTGGAGGAGTTGCATTATTAGCATTGACCTCTTCAACCATAACAGTTTGTACTAAAGTTACCTCATCACCTTCACTATCATTAACTGAATATTTAATACTATATGTACCAACCTTCTTAGTATCAACTTTACCAGTTACAGTAACCTCATCAACTGAAATTTCTCCATCTTCTTCATCATTAACTTCAATATAACTTTTTGCATCAAAAGTGTCACCTTTAGATACTATTATACTTCCATCAGCTGTTGCAGGAGAATTTTTTAAGCTTATTACTGGTAGTGAATTTATAGTTAATTTTTCTTCACTTAAGTTAGCCATATCAATTCCACTAACTTGTCTATTTGTATCGTTAATTACATAGCTATAAGATTCCCCTTCAGCATTAACATTAGCTTCAATACTATATGCTGATTTTCCTACTGAATCTTTTTCAACATTTATTTCACAAATTTCTATTGTTCCACCATTTTTAACTAAAGGTTCACTTGAAACTATGAATATCTCCATAGATTTTTTATCATTACCCATTTTTACATGAGTTTTTAAATCACTTGAACTTTCATCTGCATATGATTCTACAAGCCATTTAATGCTGTCTTCTCTAAACTTTGCATTACCATCAATCTTTAAGCTTAATTGTAATGATTTTATTACAGGAGTAAAGTTTTCTAATTCTATCTTCACTTTATCTCTTTCTAACTTTTCAACATTCAATTCAACAGAGACATTGCTACTCTTTTCTTTATTATCTGCTGAAATATTTTTTGTCACTGCACATGTACTTACAACAACTGCAGATAATGCAATTAAACTTACAATTCTTTTATTATATTTATTATTGTTAGCTTTTCTAACAGATTTTTTTTCAAAATTATCTGGTTTCATTTTATCCCCCCATTACTTTAGTTTTGAGTTAGTAGCTAATAGTTAGTGGTTTAAGTAGAAACTCCTTGCGGAGTTTCTTCCAAATACACTTTTTCAAATTCAGCTAAGCTGAATTTAAACCATAACTTGTCACTTGCTAACCTTGTGACTTGCCACTTAAAACTTGTCACTCTCTAAGCTTGCTAAGCTTTATCTTGTTTCAGTAATTTTTTCAATTACATTTTCCTTAATTTCAAAAGTCTTAACATTTGATTTGCTTCTTGTTGTAGTAGTACCTGAAGATAATACTATTTCTGGTAATTTATCTGGTACTGCAATTTTAAATGTATCACTTACAAGTCTTTGACCACCAGTTAAGGCATCAGCACTATCTGTTCTATATAATTCTGCAAAAATCTCAGTGTTATCAGTCATGAAATTTGCTGCATCTTGTGGTTCAACCCAATAAATCCAGTTACCTTCTGATATTTCTTCTAAATCTCCATTATCAGGAATTTCAGCCATAAGTATTCCATTATACTTATCTGCAATATGCTCTTCATTTTGATTTAATACTAAAGGCACATTGAATGCAGGATTTCCTCTATATTCCCCAGTTATAACTATTGAACCTGCTGGTATTGATTTTTCTTCATTTTCAGCAGTATCAGGGTTGTCAACTTGATAAACAAATTTATCCTTTAATATTCCAATACCATTTTTGTAATTAATATTGTCATCAGATACACCTATTTCAATATTATCTCCTGGAGGAGTTAATACTTCTAATTCTGCTGCCGAAATACTCTTAGTTCCAAGAGCTGTAACCTTAACATATCTTGCATTATATGAATTTAATTGATTTCCTCCAGTAACCCCTTCTTTATCAAAGTAAATTGTAGCTGTAGGATTATCTGCTGTTAAATCTAATGTTCCTTCCTTAACAGTTGTCCAATTAGAACCATCTTTACTTACTTCAATTTTATATTTATTAAGAGCTGTACTTACTACAGATTGTTTCTTAAATATGAATCCTGAAGTTTGTACTGGTGCAGTATACTTAATACCAACTAAAGTTTTCATTTCAGTTGTATCTAATACTACATATGGATCGTTATTTGGATTCATTTCAGTTAAATGAACTGAACTATTAAACTCATCCTTAGTTAACATTCTACCTTCGTAAGCAGTAGTATTGTCATCATCTAATGCAAGTTTTAAATCTTCATTTTCATTACATGAATGAATATCGTTATGCCCTTCATCAACACTTATAGTATTTGTAGTTAAAATCGTACTAGACTTAGCAACTCCACCATCATGTCTAACCTTAACAGTTCCTAATTCAACTGTATTTGTAGGATTTAAATTATAATCATATGCAACTGCTGAATAAGTTACTACTCTGTTATTCATATTATCAACAACATCAGTATAAACTGTATCTGCAGAAGCCTTATCTCTTTCAATAAATCCACAAGGTTTACCATTTCTATAAATTTCATATCCTAAGATATTATCATTGCTCTTATCTACAGATAAATTAATAGTAACATTTTTATCATTTACATAAGAACCACTTACAATTTGATTTCCCTTAGAATCAACGCCAAAACTAGCTGAAAGTGTAGTTCCTGCTTCCATATCTGCAGTTCCTTCCATTCTTCTTCTTCTAGCTTCATCATTTATATATTGAATCTTTCTAGTTTCTTTAGGGAATTGAGATACATATTTTAAAGTTGTAGCATTTGCCACTATTCCATGAGCTTCATAGAAATCAGTTAAATCTTTTTCTGCAACTTTTGAAGTCATTCTTATTAACCATTGATCTCTATCTCCATCAGCTCTTTCTTCTTCTGTCATTTCTCTATATGCTCTATTTAATTTTGCATAGAATGAATCATTACTTAAATCTGCATCATTATCTGTAAATAACATCTTATAAGTACTGTCATCTTCATATGCTAGGTATGGTTGCCATAGCATGTTTACTACAACAGTTCTATCAGTAGATAATCCTATAGTATTTGAAGTTACCTTCTTATATAAATCTTTCATTGCTGATGCATATGGACTATCTTCATCTAACATAGTTCCAGTTATTGCAGTCATTAAGTTATTACTTGTTTCTGGATAAAGTCTATCTCCAATATCCATACAGTGACCCATTTCATGGCCTATTAAACCTCCATAAAGGTGTGCTTCACTTGCATTTATAACATTTCCAGCATCATCAAATTTATAAGGAACACCTTGAATATATTGTGCTGAACCAAATCCAACACCTATATGGTGACTTGATGCATAAGCCGCTGCTCCCATCATCATTCTTTGATACTTAATATTTAATCTTGTAAGTGGTGCTCTATGCTTTTTGAAATATGCTTGGTCTTCTTCATCAATTTGACCATTTCCATTAAAGTCTTGAACTTCTTCAAATACACCTTTCTTAGCAAAACCAACTTGTACTTCTTGCTCCCAAGCTAAAAGTGCATCATAAACTCTATTTACTTGAGCTTCTGTATCACCTTCTAACCCACTTTCTATACCTCTTAGTATTTCTGATGCAGGTAATGTAAGAGTAAATCTATCTCCTTCAATATCTGTTGTATTTAAAGGTGATGTTTGTTCATCATAAAGATATATATTATTTATCTTATCCTTATCACTAACTTGAGTTGGGTAAAGTGTCTTAATATCAGACATATATGTTCTTAATTCTGATATGTAAGTTCTAATCTTATCTTTAACTTCACTTTCCTTAGAATCATCATTTATTAAATTATTAACATTTAAATGAGGAATTTCTGTAACTCCACTTAAACGTATTTGTACATTTGCAGTTGTAGAACCTTGAGTAACTCTAGCCATAACTTGACCACCCTTTTCTACATCGGCAGAAATAATTGTTGGAATAGTTATTTCAGTTCTACCAGGTGATATTGTATAAACCTTACTTATATATTCTCCTGGTTGTCCATAATTTTGTAAGAATACTATATCAACCTTTGTATTAGGATCAGATGAACCCATATATACAGCTATTTGCTTAGCTGTTCCATCATCATCAACTGAAGGTCTTGCAACACTTCCTAATGATTGATAACTATTTTCCATTCCTAAAGATGGTCCTTCATTATCAGTTCTGATACTAGCATCAAGAGTTGTTATTTTTTCTGAAACTTCCTTATCATTAAATAACTTTTGTGCAATATCTAATTCCTTTTCTAAAACAGACTTTTCTGGATGATATTCACCACAAATAGGATCTGGAGTATTTAATCTCTCTGCTAACTCATCTAACATATCTTGAGTTACTGTATCTTTAAGAACTAATCTTAAATCATCTTCATATAAATCTTTTATATCATCTGCTAAGCTATCATACTCATAGAATTTAAGCTCTGATATTCTTTGTATACTTCCACCATATCCAGATGTATCTACCTTTATTTTATTTGTAGTTATTGGTTCTTGTAATTTTACAATATAATAATTATGTCCATTAGAAGACTTTTCAGTTATTGATTCTGTATAAACTACTTGTTTATCACCATTTTCATCCCAATAAGTAACCTTAACTTTATATAAGCCCATATAATTTCCTTTTTCTAAAGTTTGTCCAATTCCTATTGAGCCTATTGTATAAGTATCATCAAATGTAATCTCTGAACCTCTATCAGCTCCATAACTAGCTCCTGTATCCCAGTTATCAACCTTCCATTCAGTAGTAAAGTCTCCATCAACTAATGCATATTCAGAGTCATAATGTAAGTAATCATCTTGAGTTGCCCATCCATCAGCATCTAGCTTATTACGTACATCAATGATATGTGTAGTACCAATTTCATTTTCATCTGTTGGTCTATTTATAAGCTTGTACTCTTGCATTACTGGTGGATTAACTGATGTTGTACTTGCTATATATGTCTTAGACATTTCACTTGTACCTAAATGGTTAGTTGCTGTAAGTCTTACTTCATAAGAAACATTATCTTCAAGCCCATTAACTGTATAGCTATGACTTCTTACTAATTTACTCTTATCTGGATTAGTAATATCTTGGCTACCTTCAGCAACTTCTTTATTATTATCATTTGCTTTTATCCAATTTTTATTTTCATCACCAATTTTTCTATAGTAAATATCAAAGTCTCTTGCTTCAGAATGCTCTTCCCAGCTTACTGTAAATGACTTATATCCTTGCTCTGTTGTTAAGTTTCTTGGTGGCTCTGGTGAATTTAATGGAACAACTTGTATTTCTGATACACTTCCCTTATCACCATTGTAGTAACTATCAATTGGATTAAAGTCAGCATCTACGTTATCTGCCTTTCCATCAAAAGCTGATGGTACATCATCTTCACTTAAGTAACCACTGCTCCATTCACCATTTAATGATTGAATACTTACTCTATATAAGTCGTAAGGCTTAATATCCTTATCTAATATATTTATATTTGTTTCGTTTGTTTGAAGCTTCTTTGTACTAACAACTTTTCCATTAGCATCAAGTTTTTGATACATTACTTCATATGATGTTACATTTGGTTGCGCTTCCCATGATATTGTTATTCTTTCATCATGCAATTTTGTTGATGTTTCTAAAGTTTTTATTGTAGGAATGTTCATATTTGGAGCTGGAACTTCCTTATATACATTATTTAAAAACTCAATTTTTGCTATTTCAGAAATATTTTTATTTCCTCTATTTGCTGTTACATTTATAGAAATCTGTTTAACAGCAACTTGAGTTCCTAAATCAATAACTATATCCCCATCCACGCTTCTTGAATATACTGATGCTGTTGAAACATCACTTGAATTGCTATTAAATTCAATTGTTTGTTGAACACCATTTTCATCAGTATAAGTTATACTTCCTGCCTCTGGCATTCCCGCATTTGCATTAATAGAGTTTTCAGGAGCCTTTAATACTATTTTCTCCATTTCTACAGCTTCATTGCCATTTCCAGTTCTAGCTACTCCATTTTTCCTCATAGCACTTGATAAATCAATATCAATAACTAATGGTGATTCTTTACTAGGAGCCTGTCCATCATTTTTCGCAATTCCTATTGATTTCTCATTATCTAAGAATATATCTTTTAAGTTATCTCCAAATTCTAACTCAAATTTACTTTCATCTACGTTAACATTATTAACATCAAGGATTGCATCAGTATTTTCAATTACTACTTGACCTTGGCTTAATCCAATATTTTCATTAACATAAGTTAAATCAGCAATGTCAATTTTTCCGTCTTTATTTACATCATATTTTGAGTTATATGATGATCCGATATTTTCAAATATAAGTTCATAGTCACCCATATCGATTTTTCCATCACCATTTACATCACCAGCTAAAAATACTCCATTATATTTTAAAGCTTCATTACTACTATTTCCTAAAATAACTCTCTTTGAGAAATCCATTATTTCTATATTTTCAACCGTAGTATCTACATAACTTTCAGCAGTAATTTCTGCACTATATGTTCCAAGTTCTAATTTTTCTATTGTTATATGTAAGAAGTAAATATCATTATCTCCACTTTCTAACGGTAACTTCTTTGAATTTAACGTTTCAATTTTATAAGTTGCACCATTGCTGAAAGTTCCTTCTTCAACAGATAAATCAGTTATTACTCCAATCTCTTGATTCCCTTTACTTATTTTAAGCTTCATAGAATCTGTATTTGATATTGGCATTGCAAAATTCATATCAAATTCTAATTTCCCATATCTTTTAGCTGATTGTAAATATGTAGAATCATTAGATTTTGAAAGTTCTTGTTGCTCACTCTCTTTGCTATCTACTTCGCTAGCCTCTGAATTTAATTCTGAAGATTGTTCTGAATTTAATATACCTTCATTCATCATTTCATCAGCTTCATTATTAGAAGTTGTTTCCTTTTCAGTACCTTCTGTTTCTACAACTTCATCTCCTAAATCTGTCGAATCATTATTATTTTCTGTTACCATTCCTTCCTCAGATGAACCTTCAATTTTCTCTATATCTTCTATGGTAACATCTACTGAGCTATTAGCTTCTTCATTAATATTAGCATTAATAGAATCATCTATTTTTGTTACAGATTTTATAGTATCTGCAGATACAGTAGTTAAATTTGTAGTAGCTAAAGCAGTTGCAATAGTACACGATACTATCTTTTTCATTTACACCTCTCCTTTTTTCGCCAAATATAGATAATTGCCTTACTTAGTACTTATCTTTTTATATTTTACTCTATTTTTTTCGTTTTTTAAACTCTTTACGTTCATTTTTGTAATTGTTTTTTGAATTAAATTAAATTTATAATTCAATTTTTATTTTTTATAAATTTAAAAATATAACTTTTATATAATTAGCAATTTGTTAATTATTCATTTACTATTTGTTTATTTTTCTCCTACTTTTTCTTATTACTTTTCACAACTTATAATAAAGAAACACCATCTTAAAATTATTAACATTTTAAGATGGTGTTTAAATTAATACAAATTATATATATCGGATAATTCTGCATCTATTTCTTTACTGTTCACTTCGTAAATTTTACTAATATTATCATGTGAACTTTCTAAACAATTATCCGGTAAAATTATTCTAAAGATACTTCCTATTCCTAATTTACTTTCAACAGAAATACTTCCATTATGTAGCTCTATTAGCTTCTTAGCAATACTTAATCCCATTCCACTACCTTCACTCGCTCTTCTCAATGAATTATCAACTTGTAAAAATGGCTCAAATATATTTTCAATCATCTCTTCACTTATACCTATTCCATTATCAATACATTCAATAATTATCATAGAATCTTCACATTTAATATTAATATGTATTTCACTATTATTTGGGCTAAATTTAATAGCATTAGCTAATATATTAGTAATTACTTTAACTATTTTACTTGGATCACAACTTACTATCTTTTCCTCAAATTCTGTATCAAATATTATATTAATATTATTTGAATACTTTGCAATATAGGTTACAATTTCTTCTACCAATTCAACTATATTTATATTTTTGAAATTCATCTCAATATTTTCATAATCTAGTCTTAATGTGTCAATTATATTATTAATAGTTCTATATATCCTCAAACAATTTACCTTTACAGGCTTTTTATATTTACTATATATGCTTACTAATTGATCTTTATCAGAAATATCTACATTCTCTAATAATTGAATTACTGAAAAAATAACATTTATAGGTGTTATAAATTCATGAGATAAATTTATAATGAAATTATTTTTTATTCTTTCATGTTCTTTAAATTTATCATATTCTAAAAGTAGGTTGTTATATTTATTACTTTCACCTGGATTTCTTGCTAAAATTATCTTGTCCACTTTAGATATTTCTTTATCCTTTATCTTTAAAGTTATAGATTCAATTTCTATAGTTTTTCCTTCATCTATACTTATAGAATATCTTATTTTTTCATTTATTTTTGCTTCAAAATTTTCTCTTTGATCAGGATTACTTACTAAACTAGCATAATTTATTTTCTTTTGTTTAAAATCAATATCTCCAATGTACTTTTTAGCTGTTAGATTTAAAAATATAATATTTCCATCCTTATCAAGAGCTATTATCATCTCTTGTATATCATCTATTATATCCGATAATATTTTTTCATTATTTTTAGTTTCTTGATTTTTACGATACTCTTCAGTTATATCATTAAATTTAAAGGCATAATAAATCTTATTATTAGGTGTATATATTTTTTGACCATAAACTTCAAAAACTCTATCAATATTTTCTACTTCTAAAACCTTCTTTATATCAGTGTTTTCATTTAAAAGCTTAATCAATCCTAAAACACTATATCCACCTTCATATAAACTTCTTCTTATATCATCATACTGCTTTAGTTCATCCTGTGATTTACTTATTGATTCCCTAAATTTTTTATTTGCATAACATAACTCTCCATTGCTATCAAATAGTGCTATTTGTTCACTATAATTAAACTCTGCTAATTTATAAAATATTTTTAACTCAGAGCTTAATTGTACATTTTCTTTTGTTTTCAAAAGAACTTGCATAAAAACTCCACATACTATAAATAAAAATGAAAACTTAGTTAAACCCATGTATAGCTTAAGTATTCCTAAATTATTTTCTGTTGGAAAATTAAATATTCCATATATAATAATAAACTTTCTACTAACTAATAATGAAATGCTTGTAAGCACATAAGAATATAATACATCTAAGTTCTTAATAGCATTTCTAGCTAAAATTATAATTGCTATGAAACTAATAATAACTGATAGAATAATTGCAATTATTATTAAATTCCGATATCCCATAGCTCTATATCTATTTATTAGATATCTTTCTATAGAAATATTAATAATGGTAAATCCTATAACTAAATTTGATACTATTATTTTTTTACCACTTGCAATAAGGCTTTTTATACGATTTATATATAAAATTGATATTAATATTAGCGCTCTTAAAATTGCATTAATTATTCCCAAATTTTCAATTCCAAATATTCTTTCATATATTATACCTATTAATAAATTTAAATATATCAATGAAATAATAAAATACTCATCTTTTTCATTTCCTATGTAATAAATTAAGCACCCTAAATAGGCCATTATGTTTAAAAATATACAAGTAACAATATCATTTGTAGATGCTATAAAACCTTGCCCCACTATATATTTATATCCAACTTCATAATCTATAAATAAGTAAACAAAAAAGCCAATAACTAATAATGAAGCTAATATAAGTAATACTATTATTTGATTATTCTTTTTCACTACTTCTTCCTTACCTAAATTAAACACACTCTTATCCCCTAGTTCTAATTCTAAAAGCAAATTTTTTCTTGCACATTTAATTTTACATTATTTTCTTTTTATGTTCAAGTATAACATATCACAAAAATAATAGTAATTTTTCATAAATTAATTTATTAATTATATATCTTTTTGCCAAATTTAAAAAATAAAAATCCTCCCAAGTAAGTAATACTTCAGTATTACTCTTAGGAGGATTTTGTTACTTAAAATATTCAATTATATTATTTACTATTCTTTCACAAGCTTTTCCATCTCCATATGGATTAGCTGCATGTGCCATTTTTTCATAAGCTTCTTTATCATTAATAAGTTCATTTGCTATATTAAAAATATCATCCTTATTTATACCAGCTAATTTAACTGTGCCAGCCTCAATAGCTTCTGGTCTTTCAGTTTCAGTTCTTAAAACCATAACTGGTTTACCCAGTGCAGGAGCTTCCTCTTGAATTCCTCCTGAATCAGTCATTATAAGATAACATTTAGCCATTAAATTAGCAAAATCAACATACTCTAAAGGTTCAATTAAATGTACTTTATCTTCAATTCCTCTGAACCCTTCAGTTGCAAGTTCCCTTATTAGTGGATTTTTATGCATAGGGAATATAACATTAACATCTTCATTTCTAGCAACCATTTCTCTAACCGCTGCAAAGATTCCCTTCATTGGTTCTCCCCAATTTTCTCTTCTATGCGCAGTTAATAAAATTAATTTCTTATTTTCAAAATCTATCTTATTTAAACTTTCATCTTCAAACTTATGATTTTCATCTACTACACTTAAAAGTGCATCAATTACAGTGTTACCTGTTATATATATATTATTATGTATATTTTCTCTTTCTAAATTTTCCTTATTACTCTTTGTTGCAGCGAAATGTAATGTTGCAATTGCTCCAGTAAGCTTCCTATTTGCTTCTTCTGGAAATGGTGAATATATATCTCCAGTTCTAAGCCCTGCTTCTACATGCCCAATTGGTTTTTGATTATAAAAAGCTGCTAATGCTCCATTTAATGTAGTTGAAGTATCTCCATGAACTAATACTATATCTGGATTACATTCTTTAATTACCTTATCTACTCCAGTTAAAACCTTATTTGAAACATCTACAATTGTTTGTCCATGTGACATTACATTTAAGTCGTATTGTGGCTTTACATTAAATATTTCTAAAACTGCATCTAACATTTCTCTATGCTGACCTGTTGCACATACTATTGATTCTATTCTTTCATCCTTTTCTAACGTTTTAACTAATGGACACATTTTTATTGCTTCAGGCCTCGTTCCAAATACGCTTAAAACCTTTATCTTACTCAATATCCTTACCTCCTATATTGAATTTATCTCCTTAATTTATTTCATTAATCCTATTTTACATTATTAAGTATACTAATAAAACCTTTTACAAATAAAAATGTTAAGATTAAAACTCTATTCAAAAGATTGATTTTAATCTTAACATCAACTTGCTTAATAATCTTGTATTTAATTAAACTTATTCCTTATCTAAACAATTTGCTATTACAATTAAAGCAACAGGAATAATGTAAGATAACATGCTTATAAATGGACTAATGTATATAAATCTTAATGCAATATTTCCAGTAATAAATATTAATAATGTAAATATCGCAACTACAGCTATTGGGGCTATAATCCTAACAACCTTTTTCAATTTCATAAAGTTCTTAAATGATAATGCTGCTAATGCAATAATTATTAATGGTTCAATTAATGTTAATAAAGAATTTATAAAGAAAAATAATGCTCTAACCCCTTCATCATACCTTATTGAAAGATACATATTTTCAAAGCAATCTGCAAAACCACCAATAGCCAAAACCACCTTAGGAATCAAAAGTGCAATTGCTATTATTGATAAAACATAACTTGCTTCTTTATACTTTCTATCTATTTTAACACCTGTATTTCCATATTGATTAGTTTGATAATTTGAATATAAATTTTCTTGTGAATTATTATTTGAATTCCTATATAAACTATCGCTTACATTCACATTTGTATATGAATTGACTTTCCCTAAATCTAATTGTTCTTGATTATTATTTGGGTTATTTATTTCATTTATATTATTACCTAAATTACTATCATTAGTATAATTCATATTATTTGAATTATTATTATAAGTATTATCATTTTCATTATCTGTTGAATACATTTCAGAAACACACTCTTTGCAATAATATTTATTATTAATTTTTACTGCACACTCTTCACAAATAAGCCTATTACATCTGACACACATTCCTTTTGCTTCTCTATCATGATGTTTTGAACAATTCATATTTTATCAACCCCTATCTCTATCTACATATTTTATCACTCTTCCATAATAGCTTTCAATACACTATTGGAAATTTGAGGTAAATTAATTAGGTTATTTTCTGAAATTTTTTTGAGTTTTTAAAGAATATTGCCCTATTGAATAAAATTTGGTAAATTGCATAGAATATAAAATAAACGAGATGAAAGGATGGTAATTTATAATGACTGATTTTAATTCAAGTAAGACAAAAGAAAATTTACTTAAAGCTTTTGCTGGTGAAAGCCAAGCAAGAAATAGATATACATTTGCTGCTTCTGCTGCTAAAAAGGAAGGCTATTCTATCTTACAAGATTTATTCCTTTATACTGCTAATCAAGAAATTGCTCATGCCAAACAATTTATGGATAAATTAAAGGAATTCTCCGGACAAGAAATAGAAATTACTGCTTCTTATCCTGTTGAAGTTGAAACTAGTACTTTAAAATTATTAAGATTAGCAGAACGTGATGAAAATAACGAAGGCGTAAATGTTTATCCTGAATTTTCTAGAATAGCTAAAGATGAAGGTTTCCCTGATATAGCAATATTATTTAGTAATGTTGCTTCTGTAGAAAATGTTCACAGTAAAAGATTTAAGAAATATGCAGATAGACTTGAAAACGGATCATTATTTAAAGATACTGCAACATCAGCTTGGATGTGTACAAATTGCGGATTTATTTATGAAGGTCAAGTAGCTCCTGCTAAATGTCCTGTATGCGCTCATCCACAAGACTTTTTCATTAAATTTGATGAATCATCTTTTGAAGGTAAATAATTAATTTTAAATATAATATAAAGCCCAAAAAATCTTATTTCTTGATATTTTCGGGCTTTTTTTATATCTTAATCTTTAAAGTTCATAACTAGCTTCTAAATTAATATTACATTCTTTTAAATTATTAATTCTCATGAGTTGCTTCCCACTGAATATCATATTCTTCCATATTATTAATTTTATTTAGAACAAATTTATTACACTCATTACTTATTCTTAATTTTGAAGTAAATTCTTTAAAATAATCCACTAATTCTTTTCCTCCTATTTCTGCAGTTATATAATTACTTACCGTTCTACTTAATTCCATTAATATCTTACAACACTTCATATCAGTTTCTTCATCTAACTTTCCTGATGTAACTGCTCTATAAACAATATATCCATAAATAGCTGAAAGCTTTAAGCAATCATCGACTTTTTCATCTCTTTTATCTTTTTTTCTATTTTCTATTTTTTTAATATCTTCTTCACTACATAATTCTTCATCAACTATAAAGTGTATTGCTGCAACTACAAAATCTTTCTTCAAATTATCAGTTAATTTTTCTTCAATATAATTCATAATTATACTATCCATACCTTTCCCCCCTAATCCTTTTATAATGCATACCTAAAAATTATCTTCTTATAAACCCCTATAAAATTTACTATATAAACTAAGTGTTTCTGTACTGCATAAAATCATTTATATGTCCTCATGCAAAAGGAATCATACACAGCTTTATCGTCATTACACTTTTTTTTAAATAAAAAAGCAAGTTGATTCTAGTATTTCTACTATAGAACCACCCTTGCTTCTACTTTTATATATATACTTTTTCGCTTCTTTTGTCAATATATTCCAAAGAAATTTTATATGCCTTTTTTTATAATATTAACTTTTCTTCTATTATTATTAAATATTTACTTATATGAATTTTAACTTACAAAAATTTATATACTTTAGATTATCTATTTTCATACTGATCCTTATTAGGATTTTTTCTATGTGTATCCTCATAATAATTATATTTTTTATTTAACTCACAATTATCATAGTAATCATATTCTTTATACATTTCATCAACTTCATCGTCAAAATCACTTGCAACCTTTAATAATGAATAAATTATAATAACTCCTATACTTGCTCCTAAACCTACCAAAAAATTAATCATCTAATTCACCTCTAACTAAATTATTTATTCGATCTATTTATTGAAAGTCTAGCCATTAAATCATATTATTATTCACCCCTAATTAAAAGGTCTAGTAGTCTTAGTAGTTTTAGAATATGTAGGAATTAAAACAACTGGTGTTGCAGCATTAGTTGCTTCTGCTGGGGTTGCAATTGGGCTTGCTCTTCAAGGAAGTTTATCTAACTTTGCTGGTGGTTTAGTAATTTTATTAATAAGACCTTTCAACGTTGGCGATTATGTTGAAGGTGCTGGACATAATGGTGTTATTGAAAAAATAGGTATGTTCTATACACATATGGTAAGTGTTGATAATAAATTAATACTTGTACCAAATGGAACCTTAGCAAATGGAAGTATAGTAAACTACTCTGCTAAAGAATTAAGAAGAGTTGATTTAACTTTTGGTGTAGGATATGAACAAGATATATTAAAGGTTAAGAGAGTTTTATCTAATATAGTGGAAGCTCATGACTTAATCTTAAAAACACCAGAACCATTTATTGCTCTTTCTAATCATGGTGATAGTGCTATAAACTTTGTAGTAAGAGTTTGGGTTAATAATAGTGATTATTGGAAGGTACATTTTGACTTACTTGAATCTGTAAAAGTTGCCTTTGACAATGAAGATATTAGTATTCCATACCCACAAATGGATTTACATATAAAAAATGAAGGATTATCTAAATAATATTTTTATGTAAGATAATAAATTCGCCTCCTGTTATCATCTAATAAATAGATTTACACGGGAGGCGTTTTTATTATAACACCATCTAGATATGATAATTCCCACTTCATAGTGTCAAACCTATATCTATAACTCTTAAAACCTATCGATATAACTATCTTTACGACTTGAAATTTTTTATATTTTCTGTACATAAAAAATACCTCCAGATAAGACCTAAATATTAAGTCCTACTTGAAGGCACGCATATTTTCTAAATTAGACTTTTTCAAAAGCACTTACTTTAATATTACAAAGCCAGCTAGCACAACTATATAAAATACTTCCTATTACTCCACCAATAAAGTCAATCATAACATCATTAATACTAGCCCCTCTTCCTGGTACAAATAACTGATGAAATTCATCTGTCATTGCATAAAATAAAACTATTAATAATGTAAAAATAACTGCCTTCATTCCTTTAATTTCATGACAGGCCATTGCCCATAATAAAAGTATAGCAAGCACTGAAAACTCAAAGGCATGAGCAGATTTTCTAACAAAAACATTAAAATTATTAAAATGCTCATATACAAATGCTTTTATCTTATCTCTTACTTTAATAAGCAAATTCTTAATATCACTTTTATTAATACTAATTCTTCTATTTTTTAAAATATCATTTGATCCTATGCTTACTTTATTAATTGTTATCCCATTTGAATCTATTTTATTATAAGTCACATATCCTTGGTTAATCCCACAAAACTCAATACTATCATAACTTTCACTATTATCATAAGTAATAACTATATTACTTATCTCTTCTTCATCACACTTTCCCCAATTAATAGTACTATTGGGATTAACTATTTCCCTTGTACTTTCATTATAAACTATATATCCATTTAAGCTTGAACTATTATTACCATTTATTATTTTACGAATCATATCAAGTGCATTATCTTGAAATTCTTTTATCATATTAAGTACCTTAATACTTTTTTCATTTGACTGATTTCCTGGTTGGCTGGAATTATAAAATATAAATCCCATCCACAATATACATAATACTATACTTAATTTCTTCTTCATACCTGTCCCCCCTTTTAATTAACATAAACCTATAAAGTTATACCAATTATTCTTACCAATTTATTCATTAATAAACTATAAACAGTAAAATACTCCTCTTCACCCTACTAACAATAATCAATTCCCCTTTATTATTGTTATGCTTCTCCAATTAGGTGTACTTAAACTCAATAAATTATATTTATATAAAACTAAATAATATCCCAATACTAATATATTTATTTAGTCCCATATAATAGAAATATATGTTTTTGCCCCTGTTGTCAATCTAAATATTAAATTGACAACAGGGGCACTATTTATTATTACCAAGTTTTCTTATCTTCAAAAATATAATCATGTAACTGATTTACAGTTACTTCTTTGTCAAATACTAAATAATATACTCCATTTATCATTTGACCTTCACAGTACCCATCTCTTGGGAATCTTTCTTGTTCTAAGCTTGTATTTCCTATACTTAATACTTTATTACCTAAATCCATTATTTCACCTGCATCAAGACTTGTACTAACCATTGGTAATAAATCATTTAATAATGATGGATAAGATGTTGGTGACATACTTAATATCTTTTCAAATATCTTAGTTAAGACTTCTCTATGTCTTTCAGTTCTCTTATAATCTCCACCAGAAGTATATCTTATTCTGCAATATCCCATTGCTTGAGTACCATCTACATGCTGAAGTCCAGTAGTTGTTATTCCTGGAGAATTTGTTCCATTAACTGAATTTATATCACTTATATAACCATTAATATATTTTAATTCTTCTGAATCTATATCTAATTCTATTCCACCAATTTTGTCTATTATTTTAGGTAATGATGAAAAGTTTACTGCAACAAAATCTTCAATGTTTAAATCAAAGTTTTCATTTAAAGTTTTAATAGCTAATTGAGATTTACCAAATGCATAAGCATGATTTATCTTATCTAATCCATGTCCATCAATATTTACATAAGAATCTCTCATTATTGATGTTAGTTTTAACTTCTTATTATGTGTATCTATAGTTGCTATCATTATAGAGTCTGATCTACCAATACCATCTTCTCCAGCATCTATCCCAAATAAAGCTATGTTTGTTACCTTATCATCATATACAGATAATTTTTCTTGAACCTCTTCTGTAATTCCAACATTATCTTTATCTATTTCTACCTTTTCCATCTTATTAAATAATGAATTTGCATAAATAAATGCTCCTCCAACTGCCCCTAAAACAACAACTAAAATAATTGCCAATATCCATAATACAATCTTTTTGCTTTTATTCTTTTTCATTACTCTACTCCTTATATAACTAATTATAAGTTTATAAATAATTAATACCTACTTGTTTATATTATTATACAAAATTAAATTTACAATCCTTAAACTTATCTAAAACAATAATATTGCATCTATTACTTATATACAAGTTTGAAATTGCTACTTCCATATTCTTATGTAAATCTTCTTCATCATTTTCTATGGTTAAATGCTTAGTCATTTCATCATAATTAAATTTCCCTAGAAGAAAATAATTCTTCTAGGGAAATAAAAGAAATTATATTATAGTTTTTAAATACTCTATAAATCCATCCCTTAATTCTTCTTTTCTAAGTGCATATTCTACAGTTGCTTGAAGGAATCCTAATTTGTCCCCAACATCATATCTTCTTCCTTCAAAATCATATGCATACATTGCTTCATGTTTAATAAGTTCAAGTAATGCATCAGTAAGTTGAATTTCATTCCCCTTACCTGGTTTAGTATTTTCTAATATTTCAAATATTTTTGGTGTAATTATGTATCTACCTAAGATAGCAACATTAGAAGGTGCTTCTTCTACTGCTGGCTTTTCTACTAAGTCTTTTACTTTATATACTCTATCTTCAATGTGTATTCCACCAACTATTCCATATTTATTTACATCTTGAGGTGCTACAGTTTGAACTCCTAAAACTGAAGTTTTGTATTCTGCATAACAATCAACAAGTTGCTTTAAGCATGGTTTGTTATCATTATAAACAACGTCATCTCCAAGAAGTACTGCAAATGGCTCATCTCCTACAAAGGTCTTTGCACAAAGTATAGCATGTCCTAATCCTCTTGGTTCTTTTTGTCTTATGAAATGGATATTTACCATATCAGATATTTCTCTAACCATTTCAAGCATTTCTTGCTTTCCTGCTTTTTCAAGTTCCATTTCTAATTCAACACTTCTATCAAAATGATCTTCTATACTCTTTTTATTTCTTCCTGTTATTATAAGAATTTCTTCTATTCCTGATGCAACACATTCTTCTATAATGTATTGTAAAGTAGGTTTGTCAACTATTGGTAACATTTCCTTTGGTTGTGCTTTTGTTGCTGGTAAAAATCTAGTTCCCAGACCAGCTGCTGGTATTATTGCTTTTCTTATTCTCTTTTCCATCACTATTATCCCTTTATATATTAATTTTTATTTTCTCTTAAAAACATATATAATTATATCACTTTAATAATTATCTATGTTGTCCATTTTTGCGACTAGTTTCAACATTTGCAATATATTTTAACTATTTTTCATAATTAATTATAATAATACTAGAATTATTCTCCATATCCTATGTTGAAAAATCTACAATATTCGCAGATAATACATTTACCCTTAATTGTTAAATATAGTAAATTATCTTTATTTGTTATATAATTTTATTATAATTAAGTCTTGTGACAAATAAAGGAGCGATATTTTATGAAGAACTTTCTTTTAGTGGCTTTAAAATTTTTAAGTTGGCTTTGGACTTTATTTATGATTTTCATGATATTCTTTACAATATATATGTCACTTTATTTAAATCCGAAAGAAAAAATATCAATTTTAGTATATTTCATATTTGCTTTATCAGCATTACCTTCAATAATATTTTTATTTTATAGACATAAAATTGAAGCTGCTGCTAAATTAGAAGATCCACCCTTAAATATAGATAAATATCTTAATAATAAGAATTCTAACTTTTAAGAATTCTTATTACTAAGATTTTTTGAACATTTAATGTAAAAATACTAATTATATATATCTGATAACTCAATCTCCGTATTAGCTTCATTAAACTTATATATATTCATTATAGAATTATCTAATAATGTATTTGGTAATTTAACCTCAAAAACACTACCTTGATTTAATATACTATTTACAGAAATACTACCACCATGAACTTCAACCATAGATTTTACTATACTTAGCCCTATTCCACTCCCTCATTCAATCTTCTCAAAGAATTATCTAGCCTTAAAAATCTATCAAATATTTTATCTTTCATTTCCAAAGGAATACCTATTCCGTTATCTTCAAACAATATTTTTATCCATTTCTCCTCTAAAATAATATCTATTTTTATAATTCCACCATACTTACTATATTTAGTATATTTAATAGAATTAGATATCAAGTTTAATACTATTTTTTCAATCATACTTGGATCATATTTAATATAATGCTCCTCTACATTTGTATCAAATTCAATACTTATATTTTTAGATTTCGCAAAGGATACTGTTGACATTGCTACATCTTCTACTAAAGAAACTATTTCATAATTTCCAAAATCAGCTCTAAATTCTCCAGTATCTATTCTCGTTGTATCTACTATATTATTTATAATCCTTAGCATTCTTTTGCTATTTACTTTTAAAGAACTACTATATTTATCATATACTTTTGAAAATTTCTCTTCATTAACTTTCCTTGTTTTTTCTAACAACTGTACTGTGGAGTAAAAAACATTAAGAGGGGTTTTCAACTCATGAGATAATACTGAAATAAATACTTACGAAGTTCTTGATTTAAACCATTTGATTGAACATATAATACATGAAACTCTACTACGCACCCTATAATAATTATGAAAAATGCTATATATGTTAATAATGCAGATATTAATTTCATATTAAAATTATTATAATCAAGTGCATATATAATATAAATTGCCTTTATTGCAAATAAACTTAAACTAATACTAAAGGCTCTTAGTATAACTTTATTTTTCTTTATTGAAATTATTAATAATCTTATTGCTATAAAAAAGTAAGCAATGCACAAAATTATATTATAAAATATTAGTGTCTTTTTATTAGTAAAAAGGACCTATAAAAAATATTTTTTCTATTCTCCAAAAAACTATCGAATAAATAATAATGAACATAAATGATAATTTTTTATATTTATTTATAAACTTACATAACCTCGAATTAGGAGTAATAGCACTAAAAAGTATCACTACTCTTAATAGCGATATTGTCATACTTATATAATTACTTATTACAAATTTATAATTAAAGAATGTTGTATAGTCAAATTGTCCTAATATTACAGTTAAGCTTAATGACACATATACTAATAATAAAGTAAACATAATTTGATCATTTGTTTTCTTATATAATATTAAACAAATTACTATTGATATAATGGCCATTAATGTATTAATCACCCTAATAAACGTAGCTACAGAATATACATATCCAACACTATTATTACGGTTAAACACCCTAAGTACATAAAATAAAACTATTGTAACTACCATTATAAAAATAAACTCTCTAACTTTATTTGATTTTATCTTTAGTGCATTTTTCTCTATCTCTTTTATACTCATCCTCATATTTATCACCTTTGATAATCCATTGTTTTTTGCATACTATTTACAATTATACTACTATATTGCTTATTTCAAGCTTTTTTCACAATTTTTACATAATTTTAACATTGAAAAAATATTCTTCAAAATAAAAAAAAGAAACAAGCATTAGCTTGCCTCTGTAAAGTTTTTTACTTTTAAATTAGTTTGTCCCGCGATTTTCTTCCAATTATAATAACCATATAAAGAATTCAATAAATTAGTAAGTTTCATAACTATTATAATAAGTGCACTCTTATCACCAGATGCATATACCATTATCCACATTACTATTGATAAAGCATTTACCCCAACCCACATTAACCATTGCTCAGAAAATCTCATTAAATAAAGAATACTAGCTACAACAGAAACCACAGTTGTTAAAGAATCCATAAATGCTAAATTTCCACCTAATAGATTTAATACCTTAGCATATAAGAATACACAGACTAATGTACCAGCAAAAGATAATACTATTAACTTACCAGACATAACCTTAAAACGTATTGTCCCATCATCATCTTTATTTTTATTCCATAAATATATAGCTATGGCACTAACAGGAATACTAAATAACATATTATACATTACTTCTCCATAAAGCTTTACTCCCATACATTGATATGAATATAATAAACAATTAATAATTGCAAAATATAATCCTGCTATCTTTCCTTTTGCACCTAAAACTAAATTAAGACTACCAGTTAAAGTTAATGCTAATAAAAATGGTGTATCTCCATTTAAGTGCCAAATAACCGTCATAATTGTACATACTGTTATTAGCCATAACTTTTCAAACATCGTCCAATCTGTGAAATAATTTTTAATTTTATCCATAATAATAGTCCCCCTCTTTATACTTTAAATTTATCAAAACATTCTTTACTAAGCTTTGCCCCTTGTATTTGCACTACTTCTGCTGCTACCTTATTTGCTAATTTACATACAGACACAAAATCATATCCAATATTATTTTCTAAACAATCTATCTGTGAGCCATCTAAAAAAATATCCCTTGAATCCTTGGAATTAAGATTACTTGAATCCACTAAATAAACCTCCTTATACACCCCTAAAGAATATGCTGAAATAATTGCACCAATATGACTATCACCAGCCCCTATTGTATCTACAACATTCACACTTTCACCCTCTATATTCACAATTTCTTGTCCATCATAAAATACTGTACCTCGTTCACCAACTGTTATAAATACAATATTTTTAGTTAATTCATATAAAGATAAAATGCTATCATCCACATTATCCTTTTTAGTAAAATCCAAAGCTTCCTTTTCATTAAGATGTAATATTGGATTAGTTGAAAATATCTTTTTCATTGTATTTTTATCTATATCATTAATAACTGGACCTGGTGCAAAAAATATATTCTTGTCCTTTTGCTCTATTAACCAATTTGCTATTATGTCATCCTTATCTTCACAAACCTGATACCCAGCTACATATATATTTTCATATTCACTCATATTTAAGCTATTAAACCATTCTTTTTTATGAAGCCCTTCAATGCCCTTAACAGTAATAAATGTTCTTTCACCATCATCTTCTACTAAACATAAACAATATCCATTGTCCATTTCTGAATCACTTATTAAAACATCATATCCATCTTCACTTAATCTTTTTCTTATTATATCTGCATACATTCCAGAGCCTATTGGCACAAATAAATCATGATCCACATTAAAGCCTCTCAATATATTTGCAACATTATAAGCACATCCACCTACAGTTAATTTTCTTTCAGTACATAAAACATCCTCACCACTTTTAGGTAGCTTAGGTATTTTCATAATAATATCTACTATGGCAGCTCCAAGTACTAAAGTTTTCACTTAATGCAACTCCTTCCTTCCATTAAGATAGAAATATATCTATCAAAATCAACATCATTTGCTTCGTTTAAGACTTCAATATACTCTTTCTTTATAGAATTTATTCCCTTAAAAGCTCCACAAATTGCAGTTGCCATTGCTCCAATAGTATCAGTATCTCCAGCTAAATTTGCACAAAGCACCGAACACTTATTAGGGTCTTGTGCATAATAAGCTATAGAAATTGCAGCTGGAACAGACTCGCTAATATTTACACCAGCTCCAACTATGTCATATAGTTTTTCTAAAAATAAATCTTCATCATCCTTATATTTATTAGCTAAATAAATACCTAATTTTATTCTTTCTGTTAATGATGGACTAAATGTTTCTGCACCTAACTTTCTAGCAATAGGCTCCATTTCAAAAACATCTTTTAGGACAGCTTCAAAGTCAGTATTTTCAATAGCTGAACTAACAGCTACTGCTATCATCGCCGCTCCTGCAATTGATATATCACTAGTGTGAGTTACTTCTGAAACTCCATAAACAAAGTTAGCTATCCTTTCTTTATCAGCATCATTAAAAAGACATCCTATTGGTGCAATTCTCATAGCTGATCCATTTGATAAAGCCTTATCTGTAACTGCTTTTGAATCTATCCCATCTCTAAAATTAGCTAATGCAGCCTTTGAAGTAGGTCCTAAAATATTATTTTCAAATGCCTTTTCTTTTTCAGCCCATTTTAAAAGTCTTTCTGCAATATCTTTAGAATTAGGTTTAAAGTTTGTACTATTTAATGAATCTACTAAAACAAGTGCTTGTCCTGTATCATCTGTAAATTGTCCTCTTTTATAATTGCAAGCTACACTATTTTCTTTAGGTCCATCTAACAAGCTTTCAATCTTTCCAAAATATTTTCTTACTTTTTCTCTTCCCCATAGTTCTGAAGGCATTCCCATGGAATCCCCTAGTGCCATTCCATATATAGCTCCTGCAATTTTATTTCTCACTATTATCACTCCTGTATCCGCCACCTTTATTAAATTTATATCCAATTATGTAACATTTCTTTTGTTTCAATTGTATATACACTTGTATTGTTGTGTCAATATATAATTAATCTTTTTAATTAGGAAATATAAATCAATATTTTAGAAACTTAATGCTATATTATTAAACTAAAAATTTTGTAATAATATATATGAAAACTGAGAAATCGATTTCTATTCAATGTTTAATTAAACAGGTATCTAAGGATATTATTAAGAAATATAGAGGTGAGAGTGTGAATACGCTAATAGATAATAAAAAAATTGATAAAAATGATAATGTTTCTATAAAGACTTTACTTACTTATAGTTCAGGAAGCTTAGGCAATAATATAATATATTCATTAATTAGTTCCTACCTTCTAATTTTTTTAACTGATAATTTTGGAGTAGGTGCAGCTGCTGTAGGTACATTATTTTTAGTAGCAAGAATTATAGATGCTATAACAGATCCTATCATGGGGGTTATAGTTGATAATACAAACACTAAACTTGGTAAAAGTAGACCTTATTTATTTATAGTTCCTATTTTTGTTGGACTTGCAACAATAATGTGCTTTTCATCACCAAACTTAACTTATAGTAATAAAATTATCTGGATATATGTAGCATATATCTTCTGGGGAATATCTTTTACTGCTATGGACATACCATATTGGTCACTATCTGCAAATCTTACAAGATCCTCTGAAGGAAAAACTAAGATTGTTACATCTGCAAGAACAGTTGCATATGTTGGTGGATTTATAATTTCTACACTTACTATTCCACTTGTATCAATTCTTAAAAACTGGACAACAGTAGCAATAATTTATGTTTGTTTTGCAACCATACTTACTTGGATTACAGCTTTAGGAACTAAAGAAATTAGTAGCACTTCTACTAAAAAAGAAAAACAAGGCTTTAAACAATTTATAGAATTATTAAAGACAAATAAACCTTTAAGAATAGTATTATTATCAATGCTAGTACTAGAATTAAGTGGCTCAATAAAAAATACAATATCTATATATTATATTAAATATAACTTTAATTCAGAAATGATGATTCCTGTTGTAACTTCAATTACTTTAGTAGCAAGTATATTAGGGGGATTAATATCTCCATATTTAACAAAAAAACTTGGAAAAAGAAATACAGCTCTTTTAGGATTATTAGTTGGTGCTACTGGATCACTTTTAATATTTTTACTATCATATTCTTCTTTATATGCAATGATAGCTATAAATTTCATATGTGGAATTTTTGATGGAGCTGGATATATTACCTTAACTTCAATGGTTACTGACTGTGTTGAATATGGTGAGTGGAAAACAGGAAAAAGATCAGAAGGTATGATATTTTCCCTAAATATCTTTAAAAGTAAAATTTCAAATGCAATTGGAGGTTCTTTATGTGGATACATTCTAGCGTATATTGGCTATAAAGCAAATTCTACTCAATCTACATTTACATTAAATGGAATACACATAATTCAAACTTTGGTTCCATGTATAATTATAATAACAAGCTTCTTATTATTAAGAAAATACAATTTATCAGAAGCAGAATATGATGCAATAGTTGATGATTTAAAACATGGAATTACAAGATTGAGTAACTAAATAGAATTAAAAAAGTATATTAAAATAAATTTTTATCCTCACTATATTAAAAGGAGTATTTAGGTTGAATTAATCAATTCAATTTAAATACTCCTTCTTATATTTATATTTTTTATTTTCTAAACAACTCGTAAACATTTAAAATTAACTTTAAAATTTAAAGTAATCATCAAATAATTTATAACTATTTATTATCACTCGTTTGATTATTTCTATAATTCAATGGCGACATTGAAAAATACTTTGAAAATGTTTTTGAAAATAATAAGGAATCACTATATCCAACTTTGCTTGCAACTTCTCCTATTGGAATTCTAGTGCCTTTTAATAATAATGTTGCTTTATACATTCTAAGATTTATAAGATATTTCTGTGGAGAAACTTTAAGATTTTTCATAAACATTTTATATAAATAACTTCTGCTTAAGTTAACATGCTCAGCAATATCATTAACAGTTATACTTTTCATATAATTAGAATTAATAAAGTTAATTGCTTCTTGGATATATGTATGTAGTTCTTTGTCTTTATATTCAAAAGCCTTTGGAAATTCTTCTATAAATGCATATAATAAAGAATAAAGTTCCTTCAATAACAATATATCATCAGAACGTGAAGGATTATAAGTTTTTGATATTTCACACATATTTGATATTATGCATGGAATTTTTGAGTCTTCTTTACACGTAGCAGCATAAGAATCAATTATAGATGTCCTATTTAAATATTCATTAGCATTTGAACCACTAAAACCTATCCAGTAATATTCCCACGGATCATCTATTGATGCCATATATTCAACTTTCATTCCCTTCAATAATATAAATACATCACCTTGTCCTAAGTTGTATAACTTGTCATTTATTTTAAATGTACCATGCCCCTTAGTTATATAATGTATAACTGAATTTTTTAAAACTTCATATTTATAGCCAAAGCCTGGAATACCTTGCTCTATTCCACACTCATCTACATTCATTTCAAAATTTTCTTTAATATATTTTTTCCATAGTATTTGCATATATACCTCCAAACCTATAAAACCGATCTGTTAAGTTATATGAACATTGCTCTTCTCAACCTAAGGAAATACAATA
>ERZ791641.449-NODE-449-length-38786-cov-26.936227_pt1 | contig 38786 bp, 34 predicted proteins | sample MGYA00510055_ERZ791641 | MGnify/ENA primary metagenome ERZ791641 (study PRJEB30046, sample SAMN00715226) | human gut metagenome | study: EMG produced TPA metagenomics assembly of the A metagenome-wide association study of gut microbiota in type 2... | reverse complement strand
TTAAGTCTTATTTGTTACCGCTTACCGCGGCGACTTGTATATAATATCATCAGGTGCACACATTGTCAACAACTTTTTTCAATTTTTTTCAAAAAAGTTGTAATTTCTTTTAAATACACTATATATAGGGGTTTTCATCACATTTATATACAAGTTATATCTGCTTTTCTTCTATATTATATTCTCTTGCTTTGCCTGATTCTATCTTTTTTATTACCTTACATGGATTACCTACTGCAATACTGTTGTCTGGTATATCTTTTACTACTACGCTTCCGCCACCTATTACAACATTATTACCTATTGTTACTCCAGGCATTACTTTTACCCCACCTCCTATCCAGACATCATTACCTACATTAATAGGATAAGCATATTCCCATCCTTCGTTACGGCTTGCTGCGTCAACAGGGTGTCCTGCTGTATAGAAACCACAATCTGGTGCTATGAATACATTATTACCAAATGTTACTTTGGCACAGTCAAGTATTACAAGATTGTGATTTGCGTAGAAGTTGTCACCTGCTTCTATATTATATCCGTAATCGCACCAGAATGGAGCTGTTATAAAACAATTAGCTCCCACCTTACAGAATATCTTCTTAATCATAGCAGACTGTTGTTCTGTCTGTGATGGTCTTAATGCATTAAAGTCATAGCACTGTTCTTTACATATCATTCTGTCATTAACAAGTTCCTTTACTCCTGACTTGTATAATTGTCCACTAATCATTTTCTGTCTCTCTGTCATATTCCACATTTCCTTTATAACTTTGCAAATATTGTGAATAACTTGTACTCATTGTTTTCTGCATATCATAATAATAGAAAGAAAAAAGACAGCCAGAATATTCTGACTGTCTTTTTCTTTCTGTCAACGGAGCAGGAGGGATTTGAACCCTCGCGCCGGTTGCCCGACCTACACCCTTAGCAGGGGCGCCTCTTCAGCCTCTTGAGTACTACTCCAGATTCCATGAATGCGAGCCCTAAACCATATATGTTTAACTCTTAATATGAAATTCTGCGTCAAACGCATTTATTATTTTAACAAAGCCCCCTGATATTGTCAAGGGGCTTTTATTTAATATTATTTATTATAATTTTTATTATCTTTTATACCCTACTGTATTCTTTTATAGCTGTTTCATACAGATTGTTTCCCTCACTGTCAATTACTACAATTACAGGAAGGTTTTCTACTTCAAGTTCTCTTATAGCCTCTGTTCCTAAGTCATCATAAGCAATGACTGTGGATTTCTTAATACATTTACTAAGAATTGCTCCTGCTCCTCCTACTGCTGCAAAGTACACTGCACCATTTCTTACGATTCCATCAATTACTGCCTGTGAACGCTTTCCCTTTCCTATCATTCCTTTAAGTCCTAAATCAAGAAGGTCTGGTGCATATTTATCCATACGGCTTGCTGTTGTCGGACCTGCTGAACCTATTGGTCTTCCTTCTCTTGCCGGAGATGGTCCCATGTAATATATTATATTATTCTTCATGTCTATTGGAAGTGGCTGTCCTGCTGACAGAGCCTCTGCCATTCTCTTATGTGCTGCATCTCTAGCTGTATATATTGTTCCTGTTATATATACATAATCTCCTGAGTGAAGACTCTTTGCATCTTCATCACTTATTGGTGCATTAATATATTTATCCATTATTAGCCTCCCTGATTATATTACCCTGTGTGAATGTCTGTTTACATGGCAGCAAATGTTTACTGCAACCGGAAGTCCTGCAATATGTGTAGGATATGTCTCTATATTGATTGCAAGTGCTGTCTGAGTTCCGCCAAGTCCACCAGGGCCTATTCCTAACTTATTGATTTTCTCAAGCATTTCCTTTTCTAAGTCACGGACATATTCAACTGGGGATTCTTCATTCAGGTCTCTTGTTAATGCTTTCTTTGCAAGATATGCACATTTTTCAAATGTCCCTCCAATTCCTACACCGACTACCATTGGAGGACAGGCATTAGGACCTGCATCCTTTACTGCTGTAAGTATTGCTTCCTTTACACCTTCTATTCCATCTGCCGGCTTTAACATGAATACTCTGCTCATGTTCTCGCTTCCGAATCCCTTAGGTGCAACTGTTATGTCGACCCTGTCTCCTGGAACTATGTTAAAATGTATTACTGCCGGAGTGTTGTCTTTGGTATTCTCTCTGTAGATAGGATCTTTTACAACTGACTTTCTTAAATATCCGTCAACATATCCTCTTCTTACTCCCTCGTTAATTGCATCTGTAATATCTCCTCCTGTAAGATGAACATCCTGACCAACATTAATGAATACTACTGCCATTCCTGTATCCTGACATATAGGTATCATATCCTCTCCTGCAACTTTTAGGTTTTCTTCAAGCTGCCCAAGAACCTGCTTTCCAAGTGCAGACTCTTCTTTTTTTACTGCATTTTCAAAAACATTCTTCATGTCATCTGTGAGAAAATGATTTGCCTCTATGCACATTTCTTTAATGTTGTCTGTTATTATTGATACATTAACCTCTCTCATTCCCAATTCCCTTCTTGTATTTTAATTATTAATTAATCCTGTAAATGCTAAAAACCTTTTTAATTCTTCACGCCAGAATTTCCATTCATGTCCGATTTGTTCAATCTCATCATATACATAATTGTATTCAATATGGCTCATGAAATAATCTCGCAATATATGATTCATGTCTATCCATGGATCAAGTTCTCCACAAGCATGATATATTTCAGGTTTTATACTTTTCTGCTCTATTAATCTGTCTGCCTGATATGTAATTCCATATTCAGTTTTATGCAGGTCTCCATCACCATAAAGCTCTATTCGTCTTATTGACTTTACACTTCCATCATTAAGAAATTCTGAATCAGCTTTGTCACCTGCTGAAAATGCTCCTACAGTTCCATATTTTTCAGGATATTTGAGTGCAATATGAAGACATCCATATCCACCATTAGAAAATCCTGATACATAATTATTCTCTCTTTTATCAGAAAAACATGGAAACATATTCATAATTATATTAAATAATTCTTTTCCAACATATGACTCATACTTATCTCCAATATTCATATTAACAAAGCATGAATTCTGCACATTTGGAAGTACTGCTGCAAACCTGCCCTCATCAACATATTCTATTATTGGTGAATGATACAGCCATACGGTATTATCACCACTGCCTCCATGATATAACCATAATACAGGAAGCTTCTCATCATTTTTTATATGTGATGGCAGAATAACTGTGCATTCCATATTACGCTTAAGATATATAGAAAAGTGATTAACATTCATTACTGTTGCCATATATATCCTCCATCCTATACGACTGATCTTTTATTATATTAACTGTCTCATGTATGCATTTATCCCAGAAAATAAAATCATGACTGCCGGCAGTTTCATAATAATTCACTTTAAGTCCTGCATCTGATGCATATTTATTCCACTGTCTGCTCATTGTAAGAATCTGATCAGATAATCCACATCTTATGTAAAATTCCGGGTAATTTTCCACATTTGTCTTGAAATTATCCTCTTTTAGACAGTTCATTATATCATATCGGTTATCTGATAATTTTTCTCTGTCTCCAAATATCTGATATGTATTTATTCCCTGTGGATTGTCAAATCTTTTCTCTATATCAAGCAGTCCTGAATATGAGAACACTTTGCTATATACATCAGGCTTAATAAGTGCAGCATGTACTGCTCCATATCCACCCATTGACATTCCTGCTATGTAACGGTCTTTTCTGTCACATGATAACCCAAACCAGTTAGTACAGGTTTCTATAAGTTCTTCTGTTAAAAATGTAAAATATTTTCTTCCATGTACATTATCTACGAAACATTTGTTATCACCTGAAATCATTATGACCGCTATATCAGTATTATCTACATAATCTGCCACTCTGGATTTCGTAATCCATGTTGTATAATCTCCTCCCATTCCATGAAGAAGATATAAAGTCTTATAACTGCCTCTTCCCTGAGGAATAATTGCATTAATCTTAACGGGCATACCAATTTTTTTTGATTCATAATTAATATTAATTAAAGCCATATTATCTCCTACTAAAAAGGAAACCGTCACATATATAAATGTGGCAGTTTCCTTAAGATTACTCTTCAGATTCTACTGTTTTGTCTGTGTCTTCTTCAAAGCCCTCTGCATCCTTACCATCTTCATCAGCAGGCTGCTTCCTTACTTTGGCGATTGTTGCTACTTTAATTCCTTCATCAAGGTTAATAAGTTTAACACCTGATGTTATTCTTCCAAGATTAGATATATCTGAACACTGAAGTCTGATTATAATTCCTTCTGTTGTAATAAGCATTACTTCTCTTGAATCATCTACAGCCTTAGCTCCTACGACATTACCTGTCTTTTCTGTTATCTTGTAACATTTGACACCTTTACCACCACGATGCTGAACTGTATATTCGTCAATGTCTGTTCTCTTACCCATACCATTCTCAGATACTATAAGCATAGTATCTCCCTGGGTACTTACCTGAACACCAACAACTTCATCCTCATCCATAAGACTCATACCTATAACACCCATTGCTGAACGTCCCGTAGGTCTTACATCTGTTTCCTTAAATCTTATACACTGTCCAAGCATTGTTACCATAAGAATCTCTGCCTGGTCATCTGTAAGTTTAACTTCTATAAGTTCATCATCTTCTCTTAAGTTAATTGCCTGTATTCCTGTCTTTCTTATATTGGCAAAATCTTTAACAGGTGTCTTTTTAACTATACCCTTCTTAGTTGCCATAAACAGGTAATCTGTATCCTGAAGTGTATCAATCTTAACAGGAACTACTGCTGTGATTGTCTCACCCGGTGCTAACTGTAAAATATTAATTATTGCAGTTCCTCTTGAAGTTCTTGATGCTTCAGGAATTTCATAAGCCTTTAACTTATAAGCTCGTCCTGTATTAGTAAAGAATGTAAGTACATGATGTGATGTTGTCATGAATAAGTCTTTGATATAATCATCATCAATTGTCTGCATTCCCTTTATTCCCTTACCACCACGATGCTGGCTCTTAAAGTTATCAGGTGTCATTCTCTTTACATAACCCAAGTTAGTTCTTGCAATAACACATGGTTCATCTGGAATAAGGTCTTCCATTGAAATATCGTATTCATCATATCCGATAGAAGTTCTTCTGTCATCACCATACTTGTCTGCTATCTCTGAAATTTCAGTCTTGATAACTCCAAGAAGCAACTTCTTATCTGCAAGAATTGCCTTGTATTCTTTAATCTTTTCATGAAGTTCCTTCAACTCAGCTTCAAGCTTACTTCTTTCCAGACCGGTCAGAGCTCTCAAACGCATATCTACGATAGCCTGAGCCTGTGCTTCTGAAAGTGCAAATTCAGCTATTAAGCTTTCCTTGGCAATCTGTACATTTGCAGAACCTCTGATTATTGATATAACTCTGTCTATATTATCTAAAGCAATCATTAAGCCCTCTAAAATGTGGGCTCTTTCTTCTGCCTTATTAAGATCAAACTTTGTTCTTCTTGTAACGACTTCTTCTTGATGAAGAAGGTAATACTTTAACATGTCATACAGGTTAAGCACCTTTGGCTGGTTATCTACTAATGCAAGCATGATTACACCAAATGTATCCTGTAACTGTGTGTGTTTGTATAACTGGTTAAGTATTATGTTAGGATTGACATCTCTTCTTAACTCAATGGCAATTCTCATACCCTCTCTGTCAGATTCATCTCTTAAATCTGTGATTCCATCAATCTTCTTATCTCTTACAAGCTCTGCTATTTTCTCGATAAGCTTTGCTTTATTAACCATGTATGGAAGTTCTGTAACTACAATTCTGTTCTTGCCATTATTCATTGGCTCAATATTAGTTACAGCTCTTACCTTTATCTTGGCTCTTCCTGTACGGTAAGCCTCTTCAATTCCCAACTTGCCGATGATTGTTCCACCTGTAGGGAAATCAGGACCTTTAACTATATCAAGAATTTCCTCAATTGTTGTGTCTCTGTCTTCTTCCACCTTATTGTCAATCATCTTTACAACAGCACCTATAACTTCTCTTAAGTTATGAGGTGGAATATTAGTAGCCATACCTACGGCAATACCTGATGTACCATTACATAACAGGTTAGGATATCTTGATGGAAGTACTGTAGGTTCTTTTTCTGTTTCATCAAAGTTAGGTATGAAATCTACAGTATCTTTGTTAAGATCTCTTGTCATCTCCATAGATATCTTACTGAGTCTCGCCTCTGTATATCGCATGGCGGCAGCTCCATCACCATCGACTGAACCAAAGTTACCATGTCCGTCAACAAGTGGATATCTTGTATTAAAATCCTGAGCCAGCTTTACTAATGCCTCATAAATTGATGAATCACCATGTGGGTGATATTTACCCATTGTATCACCAACGATACGGGCACATTTTCTATGTGGCTTATCAGGACCGTTGTTAAGTTCTATCATTGAATATAGAATTCTTCTCTGTACCGGCTTAAGACCATCTCTTACATCCGGAAGTGCTCTGGAAGCGATAACACTCATGGCATAATCTATATAATAGTTTTCCATGGTTTTCTGCATATCGACTTCTTGAACTTTATCAAAGATATGTTCATCCATTATTATAATTCCTTTCCGTGAAGTTATTAATTAACGCAATGTATAAATTTATAATACGCCATGCGTAAATCCTAATCACGCGCATTCGTAAAATCTGATGATTTTACTCATGGTGCTAGTCGCACCATACAAGACAACATCACAATATTATTTAGCGTACAAGTACGCACATAATATTCTGACATTGTCTTACGCGCTGCTCGTTAGATATCCAAATTCTTTACAAACTTAGCATTTGCTTCTATGAAATCTCTTCTTGGCTCTACCTTGTCACCCATAAGTGTTGAGAATGTTACATCAAGTTCTGAATCATCATCTTCATTCATATTAACTCTTAATAATACTCTCTTGTGTGGATCCATTGTTGTTTCCCATAACTGTTCTGCATCCATCTCACCAAGTCCCTTATAACGCTGGACTTTGTTGTTCTGGTCTCTTCCAATTTCAGTCATTATTGCATTAAGCTCATCATCATTATAGGCATACCAGACTTTTTTATTCTTCTCAACCTTATAAAGTGGTGGCTGTGCAAGATATACATGGCCTTCTCTTATAAGATCAGGCATGAATCTGTACAGGAATGTAAGTAGAAGTGTAGCAATATGTGCACCATCTACATCGGCATCTGTCATAATAATAATCTTGTGATAACGAAGCTTGCTTATATCAAAATCTTCATGAATACCTGTACCAAATGCAGTAATCATCGCTTTAATCTCTGCATTACCAAGTATTCTGTCAAGTCTTGCTTTCTCAACGTTAAGAATTTTACCACGAAGTGGAAGGATAGCCTGTGTTGCACGGCTTCTTGCAGTCTTAGCTGAACCACCGGCTGAATCTCCCTCAACAATATATATCTCACAGTTCTTAGGGTCTTTATCTGAACAGTCAGCTAACTTACCAGGAAGTGAAGTGCTTTCAAGTGCAGTCTTTCTTCTTGTTAAGTCTCTTGCTTTTCTTGCAGCTTCTCTCGCACGCTGTGCAAGCAACGATTTTTCACATATAGATTTTGCAACTGCAGGATTTTGCTCAAGGAAGTAAGTAAGCTGTTCACTTACTATACTGTCAACTGCTCCCCTTGCAACTGTATTACCAAGCTTCTGCTTAGTCTGTCCTTCAAACTGTGGATCTTCAATCTTAACAGATACAATTGCTGTAAGACCTTCTCTTATATCATCACCTGAAAGTCCCTGATCACTATCCTTAAGAATCTTATTCTTTCTTGCATAATCATTAAAAGTCTTAGTCAGTGAATTTCTGAAACCAGTCAGATGTGTACCACCTTCAGGTGTCTTAATATTATTAACAAATGAATCGACAACCTCATTGTATCCATCATTATGCTGAAATGCTACTTCAACCTGAACATTGTCTTTCACACCTTCACAATAAATAATCTGGCTGTATAAAGGTTCTTTACTCTTATTAAGATACTGTACAAATTCCTTTATACCACCTTCATAATGGAATACTTTCTGCTGCTCAAGACCTTCTCTTAAATCTGTAAGAGTAATCTTGATTCCCTTAGTAAGAAATGCCATTTCTCTTAATCTGTGCATAAGAATATCAAATTCAAATACAGTTGTTTCCTGAAAAATCTCTGAATCAGGAAGAAAAGTAACCTTAGTTCCTGTATCCTCAATATCGCAGTCACCTACAATCTTAAGGTCATAACATATCTTTCCTCTTTCGTATCTCTGCTGATAAATGTGTCCATTTCTCTTTACCTGAACTTCAAGCCATTCAGACAAAGCATTAACTACAGATGCACCAACACCATGAAGTCCTCCTGACACCTTATATCCTCCACCTCCGAATTTACCTCCGGCATGAAGAACCGTATATACTACTTCAATGGCAGGTCTTCCTGTTTTATGATTAATGTCAACAGGTACACCTCTACCATTATCAATAACAGTGATAGAGTTATCTTTATTGATCATAACCTCAATGTGTGTACAAAAACCTGCTAATGCTTCATCAATCGCATTATCAACTATTTCGTACACAAGATGATGAAGTCCTCTTCCTGATGTACTTCCAATATACATACCAGGTCTTTTTCTTACAGCTTCAAGACCTTCGAGTACCTGAATCTGGTCTCCACCATAATTCTTCTCTGCATTCTGATCTGCCACTTTAATTCCTCCTTGTTTTACAAAGCAAAATGTAATTAATTTTCATTAACTACATGACCATCTGTTACTTTAAATATTTTGTTGATATTCATTCTGTTATTAATAAATTCTTCAAGTCCGGTGCATGTAACAATCGTTTGTATATCTCCAATGCTATTTATCAGAAAATTCTGTCTGTTACTGTCTAACTCAGACAAAACATCATCAAGAAGAAGTACCGGAGTATCTTTAATTACAAGTTTCACAAGTTCAATCTCAGATAATTTAAGTGAAAGTGCAGCTGTTCTTTGTTGTCCCTGTGAACCATATTTTCTCACATCATTGTCATTGATTAAAAATATAAGATCATCCTTGTGAGGACCTTTGCCTGTAACCTTGTATTTAATATCCTTTTGTCTTGAATTTCTTACTTCTTCTTCAAAATCATTTACATCAACATCAGGAACATAACATACTTTAATATTCTCAATACCACCAGTAAGTCTGGAATGAATATCACTGATTATTGTGTTAATCTTTTCTATGAAACTTTTTCTGCCTTTAATAATAAGGCTTCCATACTTAATAAGCTGCATGTCCCATATATCAAGAGTCTGCATCAGCTGTTCTGATGGTGAAAATGCTATATCTTTAAGAAGCTTGTTTCTCTGATTAAGTACTTTGTTGTAATTAACAAGGTTACTAAGATATATCTTATCAAGCTGGCTAAGTTCCATATCCATAAATCTTCTTCTCTCTGAAGGACCGTTTTTTATAATATTAAGATCTTCCGGAGAAAAGAAAACAATATTAATAATTCCAAAAAGTTCAACAGCTTTTTTTATAGGAATGCCATTAACTGCTATACCCTTGGTTTTATTCTTCTTAAGGTGCATGTCTATGCGGTATTTCATACCATGCTTTAAGACATTTAGTTTAATATGCGATTCATCTTCCCCAAATCTGACTATTTCTCTGTCTTTACTGCCACGATGTGACTTAGAAGTTGAACACATATATATTGATTCTAATATGTTAGTCTTTCCCTGGGCATTGTCACCATATATTATGTTTACATGCTCATTGAAATTCATATCCAGAAATTCATAATTTCTGAAATCCTTTAACTCAACAGATTCGACTATCACATTAACACCTATTTTTTAATAAGAATACTGGAGCCGTTGTATTCTACAACTTCTCCGCCAAAAAGTTTTTTTCCTCGCTGTGTTTCAACAACGCCATTAACCTTAACTTCACCATCCTGAATAACAATCTTGGCTTCAACACCTGATTCAACTAATCCGGCAGCTTTAATTGCCTGTCCAAGTTTGATGAAATCATCTCTTAAAATTATTTCTTCCATAATTTTCCTTTCTCTTGTTAAGCTGTGAAGTTAACAGGAAGTATAAGATAAATATAATTTTCTTCCTTGTCTCTTATAAAGCAAGGTGATTTATGATTAACTAAATATATAGTCACATTTTCATCATCAATAACTCTTAATGCATCCATAAGGAACTTAGGATTAAAACCAATCATAATATCCTTACCCTCTTTATCAATATCAATATCTTCGTTAAGAGCTCCAATTGCAGAGTTAACATTTATCTGTAATAAACCATTTAATATATTAATAATAATTGGCTTCTTATCTCCTTCTCTTATAAGAAGATTAGCTCTGTCAATAGAATCAAGAAATTCTTTTTTATTAATAGATACTTTAGTTTCATAATCGTTAGAAAGCATCTGACTAATCTTAAAATAATCACCCTCTATAAGTCTAGAAACAACATGAGTCTGGTCAAATTCAAATAATACATGATTGTTAGTAAAGTAAATATTTACAAAGCTTTCAGCATCAGCATTAAGAATCTTGCTTATTTCCTGAAGAGTCTTACCTGGAATAACTACTCTTACATCATCAGCTCTTCCTTCGAGCTTAATATTACGGATAGCAATTCTGTGACCATCAAGACCTACAACCTTAAGTGTACCTTCATTTACTTCAAAAAGTTCACCCGTCATCATTTTATTATTATCATTAATAGCAATCGAGAATATTGTCTGATTAATAACTTCCTTAAGCTGGAACTGGGAAAGTGTAATCATCTTATCTTTAATAATAGCCGGAAGGTAAGAAAAATCATCTCCGGATTTTCCTGCTATATTGAACTTACTTTTTTCACATGTAATAAGAGCATTATTATTAGAGTCAGTAGTTAAAGTAATATCATTATCAGGAAGTTTTCTTACAATTTCTGAAAAAAGCTTAGCATCTATGGCAACCTTACCTTTTTCTATAATCTCACCTTCTACTATTGTTTCAATTCCAAGTTCCATGTCATTACCTGTGAATTTTATTTCATTGGTAGTAGCATCAATAAGAATACATTCCAGAATATTCATGGTAGTTCTTGTAGGAACTGCTTTCATTACTATTCCTACAGCTTTGTTTAAGTTGGATTTAGTGAATACTAATTTCATGTTGATAACTTCCTTTCAAAAAAAATGTGGTGGAGTGTGTCATATATAAATATATAATTTCAGTCGTCGTAGTCTTAGGCACTGTTAAAATGTTAAAAACGCTACAAAGCCATGAAAATACTGCTTTGTAAGAAAGTATAACTTTGTTGGAAAACACATTTAAACATGTTAAAACACCGTTGAAAAAAATATGGGGTGATTGAAAAACAAAAAGTAAAAAAAAGTTATAAAATCAATTCAACATTCAAATAACATAAAATTAACAGATTATCCAAAGACAATTGTGGATAACTTTTAATTATTAAGAAGGATTAAGCTTCTTTATTAAGATATCTACTACATTCTTGGTAGATTCATTAGTAACAGTTTCTTTAGCAATCTTGTCAGCACCGTAAATTACAGTAGTATGATCTCTGTTTCCCATAGCCTTGCCAATAGCCTCTAGAGGTGTCTGTGTCATCTGTCTGCAAAGATACATGGCAATTTGTCTTGGAAATGCAATATCAGCACTTCTTCTGTGAGATATTATATCTTCAGGTTTAATGTGGAAATGTTCAGCTACTACTTCAATAATAAGATCAGGTGTTATTTCTTTTTTAGAATATGGAGAAATAAGGTCTTTAAGTGTATTCTCTGCAAATTCAGCAGTAAGTGGTGTATGGGAAAGCTTAGAATAAGCTGAAAGCTTGGTAAGCGCTCCCTCAAGTTCCCTGATACTTGAAGTTATATTAGTAGCAACATAATCCTTAACTTCATAAGGAAAATCAATACCTAATGCCTCTGACTTCTTATTAATAATAGCCATTTTAGTTTCATATGTAGGAATCTGGATATCTACAGGAAGACCACTTTCAAATCTCGTACGTAGTCTGTCTGGTAAAGTTTCCATTTCCTTAGGAGGTCTGTCGGAAGATATAACAATCTGTTTTCCTAATAAATACAGGTCATTAAATGTGTTGAAGAACTCCTCCTGAGTAGAAAGCTTACCTATGATAAACTGGATATCATCAATAAGAAGAACATCAATATTACGGTATTTGTTTCTGAACTCAGTATTTTTGTTAGTTTTAACCGATTCAATAAGTTCGTTGGTAAATGTTTCTGAGGTAACATATAACACTTTCTTAGAAGGGTCGCTTGCTATAATAAAATGAGCAATAGCCTGCATAAGATGTGTCTTTCCAAGACCTGCACCTCCATAAATAAATAAAGGATTATATATCTGTCCCGGAGTCTCAGCTACAGCCAGAGATGCTGCATGTGCAAGATTATTGTTAGTACCAACGACAAATGTATCAAATGTATAATTAGGATTAAGATTCTGAGTTGCTACATTATTATTATTAGCAGAAACAGAAGAAATTTTTTTCTTAAGATCCTCTTCTTTTTTTTCTTCCACTGAAATAAGGCGTACAGAATATTCCTTATTCATAACTTCACATATTGAAATTTCAATAAATTTAAGGTATTTTCTTTCAATATATACAGTACCCATTTCTCCTTCAGAAGAAATAAGCGTAATTACATTGCCCTCAAGAGAATAAATCTTAAGGGGTTTAATCCAGGTTTTAAAAGAAATATCCTGAATATCGTATTCTTTTTTAAATGTCTGGAGGATAAAATCCCATTTTTCTATTAAAATATCTAATTCTTCCATTAAATCTATGCCTTTCTGGCTTCTTATTTGCGTTTCTGTTCATTTAAAAACATTCCCTTATATAATATATCATTTATAAAATTATTTCAATAAAATGGGCAAATTTACAATGGTGGATAATTTTCTGGAAAAATAATTATGGATATATTATGTGGAAAACATTATTAACTCGAAAAATGTCGAAAATAGGGACTTTTTTAAAAAATATAATAAATGATAACATTTTTTTAAACAGTTATCCACAAGTTATTAACAAAATGTGGATAACTGTAATGTATACTGAACAATATTTAATAAAAATGTCCTAATAATGCAGTTTTGAGCTATGTTAATAACCTGTTGAAAGTTATTTATATATAATTAGTATATTTAAAAATAAATACAGTAAATATCAAGTTTTTCTTGACTTTATAATGTTTACACAATATAATCAGTTCTGTGTTTTGAAATTTTTTATATGAAAATATTCTTACCATAATAAACTATAATGGTAATGAAGGAGGTGCATAGACTATGAAGATGACATTTCAGCCAAAGAACAGACAGAGATCTAAGGTTCATGGATTCAGATCAAGAATGAGTACTGCAGGTGGAAGAAAAGTTTTATCAGCAAGAAGAGCTAAGGGTAGAAAGAAACTTTCAGCTTAATTAATATTTTCTTGATTTTGTTGGCAGATGGGAGTTTCTCATCTGCTTTTTTCAGATTATAATAATATTTAATTAAAGTTACATTTTAATAATGAGAATGGTGAATGATATGAAATATAAGGATTTTGAAACATTAAGAAATAATCAGGAATTTAAAAAGGTGTACAATAATAAGAAGTCTTTTGCTAATAAGAATCTTATTATGTATATTTCTGAGAATGGAACGGATACTAAACGATTAGGTGTATCTGTGAGTAAGAAGGTCGGGAATAGTATTGTCCGACACAGACTGGCAAGACTGATACGAGAGGCATTCCGCCTTAGTACAGACTGTATACCCGATGGATATGATTATGTTGTCGTAGCCAGAGCCAGTTTGAAAGATAAGGGTTTTTTCGAAACTAAGGAATCAATGATTCATTTATTGAAACTTCATAAGCTTTATAAGCAGGATTAAACAGGCGGTTAATATGAAGGATATAAAGATTAAGTTAAAGAATGCGGGCAAGTTCATAGTTCTTAAGATGATAAGATTATATCAGCTCGCAATATCCCCTTATAAGGGAGGAAAATACTGCAGCTTTATTCCAACATGTTCGCAATATGCAATTGAAGCTATTGAAATGTATGGAGTTTTCTTAGGTGGGTGGTTGGCACTTAAAAGAATATTAAGGTGCAATCCATTTAATAAGAACGCTTATGGCTTTGATCCTGTGCCGGTAGGCAGATATGGGAAAAGAAAAAAGCAATAAACAACTGAATATATGGATAGTGCTATATTATGCGGAGGTGACAATTTGAGTATTATTAAGCCAATTGCACAGTTACTCGGTTACATTTTAGACATCCTTTTCAAGGGTCTTAATGCAATGGGAATTGGTAATATTGCAATAGCAATCATTATTTTTACTCTGCTCGTTAAAATGTTAATGCTTCCATTACAGATTAAGCAGCAGAAAATGACTAAGTTACAGTCAGTTATGAACCCGGAAATAAAGGCTATTCAGGAGAAGTATAAGGGAAAGAACAGTGATACTGTTGCTATGCAGAAGATGCAGGCAGAAACTAAGGCTGTTTATGAAAAATACGGTGTTTCACAGTGGGGAAGCTGTGTGCAGCTTCTTATCCAGATGCCTATTCTTTTTGCACTTTACAGAGTATTCCAGCAGATACCTCTTTATATTTCACAGATTAAGGTACTTTTCCTTAATATACTTGGACTTAATGGTGTTGATGGTATCTCATCTGTTTCAGGATATGCTGATACTCTTAATGAGATATACGGAAAGACTGTTGACTGGAGCAATACAAGCACAGCTGTAACAACACTTAATTCATTCACTGCAGACCAGTGGACTAAGTTAAAAGAAGCATTTCCAGCATTTTCTGATATGATTACACAGAATCTTGATAAGATTAACCATATGAACACTTTCTTAGGCGTTAACATGTCTCAGAATCCAGGTTTTGGTCTTCATATAGCTATATTAATTCCAATTCTTGCAGGTGTTACACAGTTTATATCTGTTAAGGTTTCACAGGCCGGCATGGAGCAGCCTGACAGTGATAATCCAGCAGCAGCATCTATGAAGATGATGACTTATTTCATGCCACTTATGTCAGCATTTCTTGCAATAAGCCTTCCTTCAGGTCTTGGTGTTTACTGGATTGCGACTGCTGTTATACAAACAATCCAGACTATCTTTATTAACAGATATTACGATAAGATTGGAACAGATAAGATTGTAGAAAAGAATGTTGAAAAACGTAATAAGAAGAGAGCCAAGAAGGGACTTCCAGCAGAAACTATCGTCAAGGGAGCTTCTGTAACTACCAAGAATGTAAATAATAATAAGAATTCTGCTAATTCTGAAAGAGCTAAGAAGCTTCAGGAGAAAAAGGAAGCTAATGATAAGAAAATTCAGGAATTAAGGGAATCTGCAGCAGCAAATGGTAAGGCAGTTAAGCCGGGAAGTCTTGCTGACAAGGTTGGTATGGTATCAAGATACAATGAGGTCAACGATAAAAGAAAATAGAGAGGGTTAAGTAATGGAATATATTGAAGTTACAGGAAAATCTGTTGAAGAAGCTATAACTAATGCCTGCACTAAGCTTGGTATTCCAAGTGATAAGCTTGATTATGAGATTATAGAAAAAGGAAATTCAGGATTTTTAGGAATATTTAATTCTAAGCCTGCTAAGATTAAGGCAAGAGAAAAACAGGAAGAACCAGAAGTTAAGTCTGTTGAGACTCCTAAGAAATCAGAAGCACCTGTTCATACAGAGAATAAATTTGAAAAGAAAGCTGATGATTTTAAGAAGTCAGAGCCTAAGAAAGAATTCAAGTCTGAACCTAAGAAAGAGTTCAAGAAGGAACATAAGCCTGCTGATAATAAGAAGAATGTCGAACCAGCTAAGGAATCACCTAAGGCTGAAGCACATCCACAGCCAAAGGAAGAGCCTTTTACAGAAGAACAGAAGGAAGTTATCAGAAAAGATATCAAAGCATTTCTTGACAGCATGTTTGGTGCGATGAGCATGGAAGTTAATGCTGACATCACATTTGATGATGAAGAAAATACTGTTAATGTAGACCTTACAGGTGATAACATGGGTGTTCTTATAGGTAAGAGAGGACAGACACTTGATTCTATCCAGTATCTTACAAGTCTTGTAATTAACAAGAACAGTGAGAAGTATGTAAGAGTTAAATTAGATACAGAGAACTATAGAAAGAGAAGAAAAGAAACTCTTGAGTCTCTTGCTAAGAACATTGCATACAAGGTTAAGAGAAGCAGAAGACCTGTTTCACTTGAGCCTATGAATCCATATGAAAGAAGAATTATTCACTCAGCACTTCAGGCAGATAAGTTTGTTTCTACAAGAAGTGAAGGAGAAGAACCTTTCAGACATGTTGTTGTTTATCTTGAAAGAGAAAATAATAACAGATATAACAGATAATTAGATATATGATTTTATTAAATGCTGTGGTATTATTATCACAGCATTTTTTATATGGAGGATGGAAATGGAGGATACAATAGCAGCTATATCTACAAGTACGGTGTCAAGCGGTGGAATAAGTATTGTAAGAATAAGCGGTCCTGATGCAATTATCATTGGAGATAAAGTTTTTAAATCAAAAAAGAATATTAAGCTTGCAAATGTGCAGAGTCATACAGTACATTTTGGAAATATATGTGATAACGGGAATGAAATTGATGAAGCACTTGTGATTGTAATGAAATCTCCTAACACATATACAAGAGAGAATATTGTTGAGATTGACTGTCATGGCGGTATTCTTGTTACTAAGAAGGTGTTAGAGGCGGTACTTAACGCTGGAGCAAGGCTTGCAGAGCCTGGTGAATTTACAAAGAGGGCATTTCTTAATGGAAGAATTGACCTGTCACAGGCGGAGGCTGTTATTGATATTATTAATGCAAAGAATGACTACGCATTGAAATCATCTGTTAATCAGTTAGATGGCAAGTTATCTGAAAAGATTAAGAATATAAGAGAGATTATATTAAATAATGTTGCATTTATTGAAGCTGCACTTGATGATCCTGAACATTTTGATATAGATGCTAATGTAAATAACCTTAAAAATGATGTGGAAAACTGTCTTAATAATGTGGATAACTTGTTAAAAACATGCGACAATGGCAGAATTATGCATGATGGCGTGCGTACCGTCATTTTGGGGAAAACTAATGCAGGAAAGTCAAGCCTGCTTAATGTACTTGCTAGAGAAGAGAGAGCAATTGTTACTGATATAGAGGGAACTACGAGAGATACTCTTGAGGAAATGATTAATCTGTCGGGAATAACTCTTAATCTTATTGATACTGCAGGAATCAGAAAAACTGATGATGTTGTTGAAAGCATTGGTGTTAATAAGGCTAAGAAGCTTGCAGAGGTTGCTGATCTTGTAATATATGTAGTTGATTCTTCAAGAGCACTTGATGATAATGATTATGAGATTATGGAACTTATCAAGGATAAGAAGGTTCTTGTAATACTTAATAAGGCTGATCTTGCACAGGTTACAACAGCAGAAGATATTAAGAAAATAATCAACTGTAAGACAGTTACTATATCTGCAAAACAGGAGACAGGAATTGAAGAACTTGAGGAAACAGTTAAGAATATGTTCTTTAATGGCGAAGTTAAGTTTAATGAGGATGTATATATTACAAGTACAAGACATAAAGAGCTTTTAAAGAAAGCTGAGGACAGCTTAAAACTTGTACTTGATGGAATTGATAACATGGTAAGTGAAGATTTCCTTACTATTGATTTAATGGCTGCATATGAGAATCTTGGTCTTATAATAGGAGAAGAGATTGAAGATGACCTTGCCAACAGAATTTTCTCAAAGTTCTGTATGGGTAAGTAATGCAGGTTGATAAGGAGAAGTAATATGCCTAATATTAGAGAAGAATATGATATAGTTGTAGTAGGTGCTGGTCACGCAGGTTGTGAGGCTGCCCTTGCTGCTGCAAGAATGGGACTTGAAACAATTATATTTACAGTAAGCGTTGAAAGTATAGCAATGATGCCTTGTAATCCTAATATAGGAGGAAGTTCTAAGGGACATCTTGTAAGAGAAATAGATGCTCTTGGTGGAGAGATGGGAAAGAATATTGATGCTACATTTATACAGTCAAAGATGTTAAATGCATCAAAAGGCCCTGCGGTTCATTCGCTCCGCGCACAGGCTGACAAGTCTGATTATAGCAGAAGAATGAGAAATGTTCTTGAGAATACTGAACATCTGCATATAAGACAGGCAGAGGTTTCAGAGATTATAGTTAATGATGGAAAAATTGGCGGTGTAAAGACTGTTTCTGGTGCGGAATACATAGCTAAGGCAGTTGTTTTATGTACAGGAGTATATCTTAAGGCAAGATGTATATATGGTGATGTAAGCTATCATACAGGTCCTAATGGATTACAGGCTGCCAATCATCTTACACAGTCACTTATTGATAATGGAATTGAAGTGAGAAGATTCAAGACGGGTACACCTGCCAGAGTTGATAAAAGGTCAGTGGATTTTTCTAAGATGACAGAGCAGTTCGGTGATAAGAGAGTTGTGCCATTTTCATTTGAAACAGACCCTGAGAGCATACAGAAAGATCAGGTAAGCTGCTGGCTTACATATACTAATGAAGAGACACACAAGATTATTATGGATAATCTTGACCGTTCACCTCTTTATTCAGGAGATATCCACGGAACAGGCCCAAGATACTGTCCATCAATTGAGGATAAGGTTGTAAGATTTGCAGACAAAGACAGACATCAGGTATTCATTGAGCCAGAGGGCTTGTATACTAATGAAATGTATCTTGGTGGAATGAGCAGTTCAATGCCTGAGGATGTGCAGTATGCAATGTATAGAACAGTTCCTGGTCTTGAGAATGTTCGAATCGTAAGAAATGCTTATGCTATTGAGTATGACTGTATTAATGCTGTTCAGTTAAAGTCTTCTCTTGAATTTAAGAAGATTGAAGGATTATTTGCTGGTGGACAGTTTAACGGAAGCTCAGGATATGAGGAAGCCGCTGCACAGGGAATTATTGCTGGTATCAATGCGGCACTTTTCGTTAAGAAGGAAGAACCACTTATACTTGACCGTTCGGAAAGTTATATAGGTGTTCTTATAGATGACCTTGTAACTAAGGAGACAGCAGAGCCTTACAGAATGATGACAAGCCGTGCAGAGTACAGACTTATATTAAGACAGGATAATGCAGATATAAGACTTACTAAATATGGTTACAGAGTCGGACTTATAAGCGAAGAAAGAATGAACCGCCTTACCCGCAAGATTCAGCTTATAGATGAAGAAATTGAGCGTGTTAAGTCAGTTAATATAGGAACTGGAAGTGAAGTACAGAAGGTACTTACAGATAACGGAAGTACAGAGCTTACAACAGGTGCTACACTTGCAGAACTTATAAGAAGACCGGAGCTTTCATATGATGTTCTTGCTCCAATTGATAAGCACAGACCAGAGTTGCCTTGGGATGTATGTCAGCAGGTTAATATTAATCTGAAATACGAGGGATATATAGACAGACAGTTAAGACAGGTTGAACATTTTAAAAAGCTTGAAAATAAGCTTATACCAGACAGCCTTGATTACTTAGGAATAAGCGGATTAAGAAAAGAGGCTATGCAGAAGCTTGATAAATTCAGACCTCGTTCAATTGGACAGGCTTCAAGAATATCGGGTGTTTCGCCTGCTGATATATCAGTGCTTCTTGTTTACCTGGAGTCTCTACGAAGAAAACATTAATCATTGATAAGGAGAAATGTATGATAAATGAAACATTTAAGAACAATCTGAATTCTATAGGTGTTGAGCTTTCAGACAGACAGTACGAGCAGTTTGATATGTATTATAAGCTGCTGGTTGAATGGAACAGCTTTATGAATCTTACCGGAATTACAGATTATGATGAAGTTCTTTTGAAACATTATGTTGACAGTCTTGTGTTAGATATTGAAAAAATCGGACATGGAAAGAAAGAGATTTCTCTTATTGATGTTGGAACAGGTGCTGGTTTTCCGGGACTTCCGTTAAAGATAGCATATCCGCAGCTTAATGTAGTTCTGCTTGATTCCCTTAATAAAAGAGTAAAGTTTCTTAATCAGGTAATAGAAGATCTTGGACTCACAGGAATAGAAACGGTTCATTCAAGAGCAGAGGATGGTGGAAGAAATAAAGACTTAAGAGAACATTTCGATGTAAGTGTCTCACGAGCTGTTGCTAACTTAGCAACTCTTGTGGAATATAACCTTCCATTCGTAAAGGTTGGTGGATATTTCGTGGCATATAAGTCAGGAGATATTGATGAAGAATTGGTAAATGCTAAGAAAGCAGTAAGTGTTCTTGGTGGAACAATAGAAGAAGTGAAGAAATTTCAGCTTCCGGGTACTGATATTGACCGTTCTTTAGTATATATCAAGAAGGTTAAGCCTACATCTGGAAAATTTCCAAGAAAATCGGGACTTCCTTCTAAAGAGCCGGTTGCGTAAGCAGCCTGTATACACATTATAGTATAAAGAAAACCCATATTATTCACATAAAATGATTAGTAAATCATCATATTGTGGATAATATGGGTTTATTTTTTATTAACTGTTGATTATCAGGATAGCATAAAAATATCTGATAATGGATAACTAATTAAGGAATATCTCAGCCTGTCTTACGAATTCAGCCGGCTGTTCAACCTGTGGAAGCTTCTTCGCATCCTGAATCATAACATTTTCAATTGCTGGATTAATATGTATATACTCATCAATAACATCATTATTATTGTGCATACCGTTAATCATGTATATGCAGTTATCAAGCTCAGCAAGTGCTTTTGAGATAGTAACAGTAGTAAAGTTACATTCAGTGCTGATAAACAGATATTTGGCTGAAGTATCACCAAGATGTGCATTCTCATGGCACGCGTTGATATAATCAGCAGGAATTTTTCCATCCATGAAAGTTCTTGAAAGAAGCTTTCTAAGAGATGGTATGTTGAACAGAATGTTGTATACAGTAGTTCCAATAACTGGAACATTTAAAATGTGTCTTCTTATTCCGCTTAAGTTATCAGGTCCTTTAAGAGCATCTTCAACTGATAAAGGAGAAACAAGAATAATCTTATTAAACAGTGCATGATTATTAAATGCAGCCATTATCACAATTGGTGTTGAAGCTGCAGTAGCAACAACATCCGTCTTGGAACGGATAACATTGAGTACGAAATCATTGATAAGCTGTGTATACATAAATGTTGTATAAGTAAGATTAGGTTTATCAGAATGTCCACAGCCCAATAAATCAATAGCGTAAACCTTGTGATTCTTAGCAAAACTGTTAATAGTCTGTTCCCATTCATAACTTGAACTGTAAGAATTAAGGTCATGTATAAGTAAAAGTGGAGAGCCTGAGCCAGCAGTTACATATGCAATATTGCCAAACTTCCACTGATAATTGCTTCTTATTCTTTTACCGGTATAATTATTAGCAGTAGATGATTTAAATATTATACTGTTAATCAGATGTGTTGTAGTAACAACAGCAGCTCCCATACCTACTGCCAGTCCTATTTTCTGCCATTTATTCATAGTATTCCTCCGTTTCCTTATTGAAAGAATTTCGCATACTTATATTTATAATAATTATATGTCATTATTTAATGTGTGGCAATGCTAATTTTTAAGTTAATATTAGTACTTTTTGGGGGATTTTATTATTTTCAAAAATTTATAGTAAAAAAGTACTTTATTTCTTGAAAATAATAGAGTATTATTTTAAGTAATAGTTTTAATTAGTGATAGTTTTATATAATAATATCTATATGTATAATGACTATTATACAAAACTAGTATATAAATATTGATGGGGTTAAAATGTCTGATTCGTGTAAAAAATATGTTGATAGTGAATATAAATTATTAAAAGATAAGTTAAATGATATTGAAAGTAAAATTCAGTCATATAATATTGAATTGAAGACAATAGATAATAATATTAAAAAATTTAATAAAGAAAAAGACTGGACCGAAGATGTATTTCATTCAGTTACTTCTTTAAAAGAAAATTCAAATTTAACAATTAAAACATTACAAAACAGTAAAACTGATTTATTACAACTTATATCAGATTTATCTACAGAAAAACAGATAGTAACAGAAAAAATTGAAATGTTAAATAACATTTTACAGGAAGATGTATCAGATAATGTTTCACATGAAACATTAAACATAAATCAGAATGATTCTGTTAAATTAATTGATATTATTGAAATGGACAGACAAAGAATATCAAGAGATATACATGATAGTGTTGTTCAAAATTTAACAGCATTAATACATAAACAGGAATTTATATATCAAATAGCTGATAAAGATATTAATAGAGGAAAATTGGAAATTAACAACTCTATTAATTTAATAAAAGATTCAATAAATGAATTGAGAAATATTATATATCAGCTGCGGCCGATGAGTATAGATGATTTAGGCTTTAAAAATGCATTAACACACATGTTAGATAAATTTGACCGAGAAAGTGATAATGTAATATATGATTATTCTATAAATTATAATGATGATATTACTATTAATTCAACAATTACAATTTCAATACTTAGAATTATTAATGAGTTAAACAGTAATGCAATTAAGTATTCAGGATGTACCAATATATATGTTAATGTAGAATTAGATATGAAAAATAATTGCATCATAGTAAATTTTAAAGATGATGGATGTGGCTTTGATTTTGAAAATATACTATATGACATGGATAAACATTCTGGATTTGGAATGGCTATGTTAAAAGAAAGAGTTTCATTGTTAAAAGGAACAATACAATATTCTAATAATAATGGCTCACAGTTTTTAATTAATATTCCAGTGTGGTGAGGAGGACTTAACAATGGCAATTAATGTTTTACTGGCCGATGACCATAAGATGGTTAGAGAAGGATTAAAACAATTATTGGAAATAGATTCTGAGATTAAGGTTGTTGGCGAGGCAGGAGATGGTTATGAGTGTCTTAATATTACTAACAAGACGAAACCTAATATTGTTTTACTTGATTTAAATATGCCTAATCTTGATGGACTTCAGGTTCTTAGTATAATGAAACAACAAAAAATGTTATGTAAAATTATAGTGTTGACAATACATAATGAAATTGAATATTTAATAAAAGCAATTGATATCGGTTGTGATGGATATATCCTAAAGGACTCTAATTTTGATACATTAAAGAAAGCTATATTTTCAGTCTATGCTGGAGAAACATATATTGAACCCAGTCTTATGCCACTTCTTAATGCTAGTCTTGCAGAGAGAGATGTATTAAAGGATAAAGTATCAGAGCTAACAAGAAGAGAACTGGAAGTTTTAAAAATGATTGCATCTGGAGCATTTAATAAAGAAATTGCATCAACACTTAACATAAGTGAAAGAACAGTAAAAAACCATGTTTCAAATATTTTTAAAAAAATTGGAGTATCTGATAGAACGCAAGCTGCAGTATTTGCAATTAAAAATAATATAATAAGTATAAAATAAATGAATTATTAAGAGTATAAATTGATGAGTTTATACTCTTTTTTATTTAAGATCGTATCTATAATGTTTCACATGAAACATAAAAAAATTCAAATTTTTTTACATAACTTAAAAATGTGTGTTATAATAAAAAAGTGATTAACAAGCACTAAAATAATATAATATAAATAAATGTTTCACATGAAACATTTGTCTTTGTGAAAGAAGAGGGTAATGTGGGAAGAATAATAGCAATTGCAAATCAGAAAGGTGGAGTAGGTAAAACTACAACAGCAATTAACCTTTCAGCATGTCTGGCTGAAGCTGGACAAAAAGTTCTTGTTATAGATATTGATCCGCAGGGTAATACAACAAGTGGATTTGGATTATCTAAGACAGAAATAGAAAAAACAGTTTATGAAGTTATATTAAGAGAATGTGATATTAAAGAAGCAATAGTAGAAGATGTTATTGAAAATCTTGATATTTTACCATCTAATGTGAATCTTGCAGGTGCAGAGATTGATTTAATAGATGTTGAAAATCGTGAATATACTTTAAAAGAAAGTATATCAGAAATAAGAGAAAAATATGAATATATAATACTTGATTGTCCACCTTCACTCAGTATGCTTACAGTTAATGCAATGACAGCAGCAGATACGGTTCTTGTACCAATTCAGTGTGAATATTATGCATTGGAAGGATTAACACAGCTTATACATACAATTAATCTTGTTAAAAAGAAATTAAATCCAGAACTAGAACTCGAAGGTGTTGTATTTACAATGTATGATTCAAGAACAAATCTGTCATTACAGGTTGTAGAAAATGTAAAAGATAATCTTAAGCAGAATATTTATAAAACAATAATACCAAGAAATATACGATTAGCTGAAGCACCAAGTCATGGTTTACCAATTAATCTGTATGATACTAAATCAACAGGAGCAGAAAGTTACAGATTATTAGCTGAAGAAGTTATGGGAAGAGAAGAATAATAATAGTGGAGGATAGCATGGCAACAGAAAAGAAAACCAGTAAAATATCAAAATCAAGAGGTTTAGGAAAGGGAATAGCAGCTTTAATTCCAGAAGATGATGGTAAAGAGGATAAAGTAGTAGTTAAAGAGGTTGTAAAGGAAGTAGTTAAGGAAGTTCCCGTGCCAACAGAAACTAAATTGAAAATTTCACAGATTGAGCCTAATAAGAATCAGCCAAGAAAAGCATTTGATGAAGATGCTCTTATAGAGCTTTCGGAATCAATAAAGCAGTATGGTGTCTTGCAACCACTTCTTGTACAAAAGATGGATAAGAATTATCAGATTATAGCGGGTGAAAGAAGATTCAGGGCAGCAAGACTGGCAGGGGTAAAGGAAGTTCCAGTTATAATAAAAGATTATTCATCACAGGAAGTAATGGAAATAGCTCTTATTGAGAATATTCAGAGAGAAGACCTGAATCCAATTGAAGAAGCACTTGCCTACAGACAGCTCATTAAAGATTACAGATTGAAGCAGGATGAAGTTGCAGAAAAAGTAGCTAAATCAAGAACGGCAATTACTAATTCATTAAGATTGTTAAAACTTGATGATAGAGTACAGGAAATGGTGATTGAAGGAAAATTAAGCAGCGGTCATGCAAGAGCAATAATAGGCATTGAAGATAAAGAAAAACAGTACATGGTGGCATTGAAAATATTTGATGAAAAACTAAGTGTAAGAGATGTTGAAAAGCTTGTTAAGAATATTGATAAATTAGATAAAACTGTGGAAAAGAAAAAACCAGAAAATGATTTTGTCTATAGAGATTTCGAAGAAAAGTTAAAGAAAATCATGGGAACACAGGTTGTTATTAAGAACAAAAATAATAACAAAGGAAAAATAGAAATACAGTATTATTCACAGGCAGAACTGGAAAGAATATATGATATGTTAAAGAAAGTTAATGAATAATAAAATTAAAGGATTAATTAAATAAATATTGTGAAATACGAGGTTACGAAAAATATGTTAGATGTATTTGGTTTGTTTAAAGTGGATACACTGTATGTAGTTATAGGACTTCTGGTACTTACTGTTGTTGCTATAGTACTTGCAATTGTTGCGATATGTAAGTCAGTATCCATGATGAAAAAATACGAGATGATGATGGAAGGCTCTGATGGAAAGAGCATGGAGAAAATGGTAAGAAAATATACCGATGACATTATCAATCTTCAGAAGACAAGTGAGGATAATACAGAAGCAATTAAGGACATATATGAAAAGATGCAGCTTACATTCCAGAAAGTTGGTGTTAATAAGTATGATGCATTCCATGAAATGGGTGGAAAGTTAAGCTTTGCACTATGTATGCTTGATAAGAAAGACAATGGATATGTTGTAAATGTTATGCACAGCAATGATGGCTGTTTTGCTTATATTAAGGAAATCGTTAATGGAAAATCTTATATTGAACTTGGCAAGGAAGAAGAAAAAGCTGTTAACCAGGCACTGGCAGGACGTATGGGAGACGAAGAATTAAGCAAAGAAGTTAATGATTTAGTACAGAAAGATAAAATGTAATTGAAAATATACTAAAAAAGGTGCATAATAGCATTTGGTAAATTTGATAAAATAGTGTCAATTATAGGACACGGAAATGAGGAGTAATGTTAGATTTAAAATTTGTCAGAGAAAACCCGGATATTGTTAAACAGAATATTAAGAATAAATTTCAGGACAGAAAGCTTCCACTTGTAGATGAAGTTATTGAGCTTGATGCTAAGGCTCGTGCAACACAGACAGAAGCTGATGAATTAAGAGCAAACAGAAATAAGCTTTCTAAGCAGATAGGTGCTCTTATGGCACAGGGCAAGAAGGAAGAGGCTGAGGCAGTTAAGGCACAGGTAAGTGCAGATGCTGCAAAGCTTGCTGAATTAGAAGCTGATGAGAAGGAACTTAATGAGAAAATAACTAAGATAATGATGACTATTCCTAACATCATTGATCCTAGTGTGCCAATTGGTAAAGATGACAGTGAGAATGTTGAAATCGAGAAGTTTGGTGAGCCTGTAGTTCCTGATTTTGAGGTTCCATATCATACAGATATTATGGAAAGATTCAACGGAATTGATATGGATGCAGCTGGTAAGGTTGCTGGTAACGGTTTTTATTACCTTATGGGTGATATTGCAAGACTTCATTCAGCAATTATTTCATATGCAAGAGATTTCATGATTGACAGAGGATTCACATATTGTATTCCTCCTTATATGATAAGAAGTAATGTAGTTACTGGTGTTATGAGCTTTGATGAAATGGATGCCATGATGTATAAGATAGAAGGTGAAGATCTTTACCTTATCGGAACAAGTGAACATTCAATGATTGGTAAGTTTATTGACACAATTACACCAGAGGAAGAGCTTCCTAAGACACTTACAAGCTATTCTCCATGTTTCAGAAAAGAGAAGGGTGCTCACGGTATCGAGGAAAGAGGTGTATATAGAATCCATCAGTTCGAGAAACAGGAAATGATTGTTGTCTGCAAGCCAGAAGAAAGCAAAATGTGGTTTGATAAATTATGGCAGAATACAGTAGATTTCTTCAGAACAATGGATATTCCGGTAAGAACACTTGAGTGCTGTTCAGGAGATTTAGCTGATCTTAAGGTTAAATCAATCGATGTTGAAGCATGGTCACCAAGACAGAAGAAGTACTTCGAGGTTGGTTCATGCTCTAACTTAGGAGATGCTCAGGCTAGAAGACTTAAGATAAGAGTTCAGGGTAAGGACAAGAATAAGTACTTTGCACATACTCTTAACAACACATGTGTTGCACCTCCAAGAATGCTTATTGCATTTCTTGAGAACAACCTTCAGGCAGATGGAAGAGTACTTATTCCAGAAGCACTCCGTATGTACATGGGTGGAAAGACAGAATTAGTTCCAGTTAAGTAATAGGAATACTATATAATATTATAAAAAATGTGGATAAAACATATCAAAAGAATATGCTTTATCCACATTTTTTTTATATTATCCACAAATTTTGTGGATAACTGTGTGAAAACTGTGGGGAATTAAGTTAAAAACTGTTGAAAACTCTACTGGAAATCTACAACATTTATCCACTGCTCAAGAAGTTCTTTTTCTTCTTCTTTATTCTTAGTAAGTCTTGCTGCAGCAACTAATGGAAGCCATTCATTAACATATGAACGTTTTGTATTAGTCAATTCACAGAAAGTGCTTATGTATTTTTCAGGAATATCACTCTTGTCACCAAACTGTAATTTAAGAAGTAAAAATGTATTCGCAATATCGGCAGATGCATTACCCTGTGTTGCATGTACCCAGTCAACGGCAGTAATTTCCTTTATATTACCTTTGGTATCTGCAGATACAATAATATTGTCAGGACAATAGTCTCCGTGACAAAGCTTAGTATGATTCTTCATGGAATTGAGTCTTGTAAGAAGTTCATACTTAACACTGTTATCAAGTTCTTCAATTGAGTTAATCTGACGGTTCATCTTATCCTTTAATACAAGAAGAAGTGGGTTAGACTTCTTCTGGAAAGATATCTGGTATTCAACCATTTTCTTAATATAATCATCTGCCTTGTCAGGGTATTTTTCAATTAACTGTGTAAGAGTAGGACCTTCAACATATTCACTTGTGATAGACCATTTACCGTCAGTAACAGCAACCTCTAAGAGTTTTGGAATATTAACACCTGCATCCTCAACTCTTGCAGTATTAAGAGCTTCATATAATACATCTGACTTGTTGTAGTTCTTATCAAAGACCTTAATCGCTTTGTTGTTCTCTACATATACTGATTTTAACTTGGATTTTGCTAAATATTTTTTCATACGACATGTCTTCCTTTCTTAAAATAATAATGATGATTATTTACCATAGTAAGCCTTTAAGTACATAGCTTTCATTTCACTCATAAGAGGATATCTTGGGTTGGCACCAGTACACTGGTCATCAAATGCGGCTTCTGTCATCTCATCAAGAGTTGCAAGGAAGTCTTCCTCTTTAACACCATAATCTGCAATAGTTTTCTTAATTCCTACCTTTGCCTTTAATTCTTCAATAGCCTTGATGAGGTTTTCAAATTTCTCATCATCATCTTTGCCCTGAATTCCAAGGAAGTCAGCACATTCTACATAACGTGCTTTGCAATGTGGATACTGATACTGTGAGAATGTTCCCATCTTTGTTGGAACCTCTGCAGCATTGAATCTCATTACATCAGTGATAAGAAGGGCGTTAGCAATTCCGTGTGGAAGGTGGTGATATGCACCAAGCTTATGTGCAAGTGAGTGGCATACTCCAAGGAAAGCATTAGCAAAAGCCATACCAGCCATAGTAGAAGCTGTTGCCATCTTTTCTCTTGCAACTGCATCATGTGCACCTAATTCATAAGCTGCTGGAAGATATTCAAATATATTCTTCATAGCCTGTAATGCAAGACCATCTGTATATTCTGTTGCCATAATGGAAGCGTATGCTTCAAGTGCATGTGTAAGTGCATCAATACCAGAAGCTGCTGTAAGTCCCTTAGGCTGATCCATATGCATATCAGCATCGATAATAGCCATCTTAGGAAGTAATTCGTAGTCAGCAAGTGGATATTTCTGACCAGTTGTTTCATCAGTAATAACTGCAAAAGGAGTTACCTCTGAACCTGTTCCAGAAGATGTTGAGATAGCGACAAAGTAAGCTTTCTCGCCCATCTTAGGGAATGTGTATATTCTCTTTCTGATATCCATGAAACGCATAGCCATATCAAGGAAGTCTGCCTCAGGATGTTCATACATAACCCACATAATCTTGGCAGCATCCATTGCAGAACCACCACCGATTGCAATGATTACATCAGGTTCGAAAAGTCTCATGGCTGCGGTGCCTTCTTTAGCGCATGCAAGTGTTGGATCTGGTGCTACATTATAGAAAGTAGTATGCATAATTCCTAAAGAATCTAACTTATCTGTGACACATTTGGTATAACCATTCTTATAAAGGAACTGGTCAGTAACGATAAATGCTTTCTTTTTACCCATTACAGTTCCAAGTTCATCAAGGGCAACAGGTAAGCAGCCCTTCTTAAAGTAAACCTTCTCAGGTGCTCTAAACCAAAGCATATTCTCTCTCCTCTCAGCGACAGTCTTTACATTAAGCAGATGTTTTACTCCAACGTTCTCAGATACTGAGTTGCCGCCCCATGAGCCGCATCCAAGTGTAAGAGAAGGAGCCATCTTAAAGTTGTAAAGGTCACCTATACCACCGTGAGATGAAGGTGTATTGATAAGGCAGCGGCATGTCTTCATTCTTTCAGAGAATTCAGCAATTTTGTCTGCCTGTGTTTCTACATTAATATAAAGAGAAGATGTATGACCGAATCCGCCATCAGCAATAAGGTGTTCAGCTTTTGAAAGAGCATCTTCAAAATCCTCTGCCTTGTACATTGCAAGAACAGGTGATAACTTTTCATGTGCAAATTCTTCTGAAAGGTCTACAGATGTTACCTCACCGATAAGAATCTTAGTTTCTTCAGGAACAGTAACACCTGCTAAAGCAGCGATAGTGTGAGCCTTCTGACCAACAATCTTTGCATTAAGGGCACCATTGATAATAATGGTCTTTCTTACCTTTTCTGTCTCGCTCTTATTAAGGAAGTAACAGCCTCTGTATGCAAATTCTTCTTTAACAGCCTTGTAAACCTTCTTGTCAACAATTACAGACTGTTCAGAAGCACATATCATACCATTGTCGAATGTCTTAGAATGAATAATTGAGTTAACAGCAAGTATTACATCTGCTGATTCATCAATGATAGCAGGAGTATTACCGGCACCTACACCAAGTGCAGGCTTTCCAGAAGAGTAAGCAGCCTTAACCATTCCAGGTCCTCCGGTAGCCAGGATAATGTCTGCTTCCTTCATAAGTGTATCTGTAAGCTCAAGTGAAGGAACATCTATCCAGCCAATGATTCCCGCTGGGGCACCTGCTGCAACAGCAGCTTCAAGAACAACCTTAGCCGCTGCAATTGTTGATTTCTTAGCTCGTGGATGTGGGCTTATGATAATACCATTTCTAGTCTTAAGTGAAATAAGAGTTTTGAAAATAGCTGTTGAAGTTGGATTAGTTGTAGGGATTACGGCTGCAACAACGCCAATAGGTTCAGCAATTTTTTTAATTCCATATGCCTTATCCTCTTCAATAACACCACATGTCTTAGTATCTCTGTAAGCATTATAAATGTATTCTGAAGCATAATGATTCTTGATAACCTTATCTTCTACAATTCCCATACCAGTTTCTTCAACTGCAAGCTTTGCGAGAGGGATTCTTGCTTTATTGGCAGCAAGTGCAGCAGCAGTAAATATCTTATCTACCTGCTCCTGTGTATAGGTTGCAAAGATACGCTGTGCCTCACGTACACCTGCAAGTCTTTCTTCAAGAGCTTCGACTGTGTCAACAATTGGGTAATTCTCAGTTAAATTCTTTGACATAACATTTCCTCCATAAATTGATTCGTGTAATATTGATTGATAATAATTTAACAATGTCAATATAACACTAATATAATTATAAGTCAATATTCATTGTAATATTAATTAAAATATGCTATCTTTTACCTATAGTAACAGGGGTTGAATAATGTTTAATTAAGAATGGAGCGCATTATGAAGCAGGTAAGTGTTGATAATCTTAGAGAAAATGATATATTAGCCCTTCCTATATTATCGCAGGCTGACGCGGTACTTATTCATGCTGATGTTCCTATGACAACAGAACTTATTAGCAGAATCAGGAATCTTGGAACAAGAACTGTATATATAAAGGATGAACAAGAAGGAATTTTAACAGAAAACACATCGTCCGGTAATGTAGAAGAGGAATATCCATATAAGCTGGAAGAAACTGCAAAGAATTCAAGGCAGGTAGTTAAGAGAATATTAGAAAAACACATTTATAAACATAACGAAGAACTAAAGGTCATTGTTGAGGAAGCACAGAGAATACTGGATTCTGTGCTTGCTGAGCCGGAAGTGGTTAATAATATAACAGAAATCAGGAATGTAAGCACGGATATGTACACTCATTGTATAAATGTATGTGCATTATCTACAATTATGGCACTAAGGCTTAAGATGAGTGACAAGCAGGTTCATAATGTATCAATGGGTGCAATACTTCATGATATTGGGTTAAGATATATCAATGTTCCTTATGTTAATATTAATGAAGAAAATATGACACCTAAGGATGTTGTTGAGTATAAGAAGCATACAATATTTGGCTATAGCTCATTACAGGATGAAGCATGGCTTCCGGATGTGGCTAAGGAAATAGTCCTTTTTCATCATGAAAGAATAGATGGTTCAGGATATCCATTCCAGCATAAAGGAGAAAGACTTAAGCCGGAAGTTAAGCTTGTTTCTATCTGTGATGATTTTGATAGCATGATAAGTGGTATCGGAAGTGAAAGAATGAAGATTTATGAAGCAATTGAGTACATAAAGGTTCATGCGGGAATTAAGTATGATTCTACAATCGCAGCGAAGTTTCTGGATTCTGTGGCAGCATATCCTGTTGGATGTATTGTTTATACAAGTGATGGCGGTAAAGGTATTGTTATCAGGCAGAATAAGGAAGCTGCTGACAGACCGGTTATAAGAATGACTCAGCATGCTGATGGAACACCTTATACAGATAATGTAGAGCATAATTTATTAAAGAAACTTACTATATTTATAGTTGATACAGAATAGAGTATCGGAGTAATATATGAATTTATATATAAGAGCGCTTGGATTTAATAATATGACATCCAGGGCTGAAGAAAAATTTATTAAAACAGGAATTAAAGAAAGTATAAAAGAAGGATTTGTGATACGCCACGAGAAATTAGATCGTGGCGTTATTATCTTGCGCCTTAGCAATTCAACAGGTTTGTATGTGTATGGAAGATATGAAAAGAATACTTTTAAATATGAGTATTATTTTCCATTTGTAGTGGGAAAGAATTTAAGTGAAAATGAGGAAATGACAATTGAAAGACATCTTGATAAGGAGTCATATGCAGTAATATGTGATGAATTAAAGACAGGAGTTACGCTTATATTCTATCTTCAGAATGTTATGGATTATCTTGAGTATCTATATAGTGGAAAAGATTTTAAGATACCTGATTTTGATCCCGATATTAAGAATGATATAACAAAGGTTCCGATTAAGAACAAAAAGGTTGCACTTACAGGGCTTTCTCTTGGTGGAATTATTATGCTTCCAGTGAGAAAAGAAAGAAATTCTAAGAAAAGCAGACAGGATGAAATTGCAAGAAAGAATCTAATTCAGGCTGCAAAGAATGGAGATGAGGATGCAATTGAGAGCCTTACAATTGAAGATATTGATACATACAATGAACTTTCTAACCGTGTTATGAAGGAAGATATATTTACTATAGTAGACTCAACATTTATGCCATGCGGTGTAGAATGTGACCAGTATTCCGTCATAGGAGAGATTCTTGAACTGCGTGAAGAGGAGAATATATACACTGGTGAGAAGATATATATTATGGTTCTTGAATGTAACAGTCTTATTATAACTACAGCAGTTAATAAGGAACATCTGCTTGGAGAACCAGCCGTAGGCCGCAGATTCAAAGGACAGATATGGCTTCAGGGAAATGTAAGATTTACTGACTGATATTGTTGTTAAATATATGCTTTTATAATAAATTGTATTTAATATAGAAATTTACATATTTTTACAAATGTGGTATTATGATACAAGGCATGTAAGAAATCGGAAATGTCAACTAAATATTATTAATTATCAACGAGGAGGGGAAGCTATGAAGTTTTTCAGAAAATTAGGCTTTCAGCTTGTTTTATTTTTTATTGTTGCCATTACAATTCCTATTGTAATGCTTATGGTAAGTTCAATTACAACAACTTCGTCTTCAATGGAAAATAATGTGAAGGTAACAAGTGAGCAGACTTTGAATGAAGCACAGAAACAGTTTACTACATATCTTAAGACTCTGTCGCAGCCGGTAGACCTGCTTACAAGAAAGAATGAAGTAAAGCATCTTGAGGATCAGGGAACATTAAGTGATAATGTTAAGGCAGTAAGAGATTCTCTTATTGCATCAGTTAAGGTTACTAATGGTGCAGAAAGAGCGTTCTTTGCTACTAATACTAATCTTGAGATTACAGGTTGGGGAGAATATAACCCAGAGACTGGTAAGACACTTAGTAAGGGTGGTCTTGAGAATGGTGTAGACAGAACTAAGGAAGTATGGTACACAGATTGTAAAGGTCTTAAGGCAAGAAACAGCATTTATGCTTATTTTTCAAAGCCATATTACAGCAAGGATTTTGATAAGACAATAATTACTGTTTCACAGGAAATTAAGCATTCAGACGGAACGAATTATGGTACTGTGGGTATGCATATTGATTTTTCTGAGATTACAGATTTTGTACAGGGTATCGGACTTCTTAATACAGGATTTGTTGTCCTTGCAGATGAAGATGGTAATATACTTGTTAATAATGATAATAACAAGTATGTAACAGATTCAGTATCAGGACTGAATTGCTGGAGTACAGTTAAAGGTCTTACAGAGAATGATTATGATAAAGCATTTTCATTTGATGAAAACATTAATGGTGAAAAGGTACATGTAGTAACATCTAAGGATGCTGTTACAGGATGGACACTTGTTGGTTTTATCAGTTCTAAAGAAACATCTGCTACAACTAATAAGATGATTAGCAATACTGTTATATTCAGTATTATCGCATTTGTTATTGGAATTGGTATTGCACTTGCAGTTACAGCTTCTATGACTAAGGAGATTAAGAAGGTTTCTGGACATATGAAGGATGTTGCGGGTGGTGATTTAACAGATAGAATTGATGTAAAGAAGAAGAATGAGTTTGGAGACCTTGAGAATAACTTTAACAACATGGTTGAGAACATGGCAGTTCTTATTAAGGGTGTTGAGGAAAAGAGTGGAGTTATAGTAGATGCATCTGCTAAGATTGCAGGAGTATCTAAGTCTACTACAGAGACAGTAGGTCAGGTTTCAGAGGCTATACAGAGTGTTGCAGTTGGTGCATCAGGTCAGGCAGACAGTACACAGACAGCAACACAGGAAGTAGAAAATCTTGCAGACAGATTAAAGGAAACTAAGGCTTATGTAACTGATATCAGTGAGATGTCTGTTGAAACACAGAAGTTAAGTAATAAGGGACTTACAATTGTTGATGAACTTATTACTAAGGGACAGCGTTCAATTGATAACTCTAAGATTTCTAAAGCAGTTGTATCTGAGATGGTAAGCAGTATAGAGAAGATTAATTTCATATCAGATGCCATTACAGAAATTACAGAGCAGACTAACCTGTTATCACTTAATGCTTCTATCGAGGCAGCAAGAGCAGGAGAGAGCGGTAAAGGATTCGCAGTCGTTGCTGATGAGATAAGAAAGCTTGCTGAACAGTCACAGCAGTCAACAGATGAGATTAAGGAGATTGTTAATGAGATTACTATTAAGTCACAGCAGGTTGAGCAGACAATGGATGAGTCAGTTGGTATTATAGAGGAACAGAATGTTTCTATTAAGGATGCTAAGGAACTGTTTAATACAATTTCTGATTCAGTTAACGGACTTAAGGAAGGTCTTGATAACATTACACAGCTCAATGAAGCTATGGATACTAATAGAAATAATGTTGTAAGCAAGATGGAAGATGTTGCAGCAGTAGCAACTGAGACCGCAGCAGCTTCTGAAGAGGTTACAGCATCAGCCGTTGATGTTGAGCAGACAATGCACGACCTTAATGAATTTACAGTTGAACTTGATAATATCGCAGAGGCTCTTAAGGAAGCTATTGATAAGTTCAAGTTGCAATAATTAAACTAATCCGATAAATGTGTTTATGGAAGCTGCCACTCGGCGATTGTAATCGCTAGGTGGCAGCTTCTTTTTAATCTCAGGGTATCATTGACCTTGCTGATGTTTTGTGATAAAATCTCTCTTGGTGTTTAGCCAAGTTGTTCTCATAGTTAAGTGGATATAACGGGGACCTCCTAAGTCTCAATCCCCAGTTCGACTCTGGGTGGGAACATTTATATTAAGAAGGGACAAGCAGTGGCGGTGGGAATCGTTGCTGCTTTTTGTTTATTAGTAACGAGACTATAATAACAGAAGGTACAGACTAAAACAATCTGACGCATAATGCATCAGAATAATTTAGGCGGTACCTTCTTTTAATTTGCTTGAAAATGAACAAAAAAGAAGCGTGGAAAGTTACGGTTTACACCAAAGCCAAAAAGGAAGTGCGTGAAATAGGGACAGCAGAGATGCTGATGCAGGCGTTTGGAGCCTGTGATAATAAGATGCTGTAGAAGCATTGAATTCAAAGGAAATAATACTTACCTTTCCTTCACAGAAAAAGAACAATAAGACAGTAAGGGTATTGAAGACACCAAAGACAGAAAGCAGTGCGCGAAAAGTATTCATCCCAAGGTCTGTTGCACAATATCTGATAGAATTGAAACAGGAATAGGATGAGATAAAGGCTGCCCTGGGAAATGAGTATCATGATGAAGGTACTGTCAAATCCGAAAATAGCAGCATTGCTCAATTCCCTGGCAAAGACAATGAAAGTATAAGACTAATAAAAATAGCGATATTGTATGGATGAAGTATCTATACAGTGTCGCTATTTTTAGGCTAATATATAGAGATAAGAAGGATGTTTTGAAGCGTTTTAAGATACATAGGGAAGGGGAAAGTAATGTTAACAATAAACCAGTTAATAAAATATTTGAGGAGCAAACACAATATTGCTGTTAAAAGTAATCAGGCACAGGATTTACGAAATATGGGATATTATCATGGATTTAAGGGATATTGTTTTATTCGTGTACCGAGTCAGAGAATTTCATTTACATCTTTAGATGAAATTATTGCATTGAATAAATTTGATATGAAGTTAAAAGCTCTTTTTTATCCTAAGGTTATGTTTATTGAGAATGCACTAAAGAGCTATGTAATCGAATCAACATTGAAAAATGCTAAATCGGGGAATTTGGTACTTTTTTTTCATGTGCAAATTCGGATGTTAAATTGTATACATCAGCAACATTGCACCTCCCAAGTAATCTTTATGCAGATGGGAAAATAACCGAATATATTATATATGCGCTTAAAGATCTTAGAAATGCGGTTGCACATAATAATATTATTTTGATACAAGATTTATAAATTTGACAATATGGTATATTATAGCTATGAATTGCGGTGGGCGTCTTCGGACAACACCTTGAAAGAGCTTGATGCGTCGGGCTCTTTTTTTATTGCATTATCAATAATTTTCTAAATATGTGCCACAAATCTTGAAAAAATCTTGATTTGTGGCATAATAAATATATATTTTGATTTGGAGATGATGTTATGTATATAAAGCGTGAAAGATATCTAAGCAAAATAAGACCATTTTATGATGTGGATTTAATTAAGGTTCTGACAGGTGTTAGAAGATGTGGAAAATCTATATTGTTAGAGCAGATTAAAGAAGAATTTATTGAAAATGGGTTTGATAGAGCGCATATTATTACCATTAATTTTGAAGATTTGCAATTTGAAAAAATAAGAACTGCAGAAAAACTTAATTCCTATGTGAATGAGCAAATCAAGGATCATGACAAATACTTGATTTTTTTAGATGAGATTCAGCATGTGAGGAGCTTTGAAAAGGTTTTAGCTTCCTTTCGGGCAACATTAAATTGCTCAATTTTTATTACTGGAAGTAATTCGAAATTGCTATCCGGCAAGATGGCAACATTGTTGGTTGGAAGATGTGTTGAATTTAGAATAATGCCATTTTCCTTTGCCGAAAGCTACGAATATGCTACAGCTATAGGAAGAAATATGTCTCCGGATGAGTTTATGATTGATTATATCAATTGGGGTGGCTTCCCTTTGCGTTTTTCGTTTACAAAAGAAAGTGATATTAAGAGATATTTGGAACAGACATATGAAGGTATCTTAGATAAGGATATTATTACTGACAGATCAAAGGTTAATAGACAAAACTTTGAAAGAGTAGCAACATATATTATGGCGAATGCAGGAAAGGAATTTTCCAGTAAAAACATAGAGAACTATTTTATACATCAAAATGCAGATACTTTGGATAAAAAGACGATATACAGATATCTTGATAAAATGGAAAAGGCTTGTCTAATTGATCGTGTAAAAAGATTTAATATTGTAGGAAAACAGGCAATGTCGTATATAGAAAAGCAGTATGCGGTAGATACTGGTTTTCGCATGATAAATACAAACTTAGTAAATTTTGAGGATACCTTTTTTCTTGAAAATATAATTTATAACGAGCTAAAAGCAAGAGATTATGAAGTATTTACAGGAAAAACATATAAGGGTGAAATTGATTTTGTTGCAATAAATGGAAGAAAGAAATGTTTTATTCAGGTGGCATATTATTTGGCTGGCAAGGCAACGATTGAAAGAGAGTTTGGTGCTTTTAAGCCAATTAGTGATGCATCACCGAAATATGTGTTTTCATTAGATCGATTTGATTATTCAAGAGATGGAATTGCACATATCAATATTGTTGATTTTCTTTTGGGTAAGAAGGATATTAATTTATCATAACGCCACAAATTAAGAAAAAATTTAAAATTGTGGCATAATTAGTCATACCAATAGCTACGGCAACTTTCAATTTGCCGGACTCACAAACAATTTAATATTTATTTTACAAAGCACTTTAGCCTAAAGGTTAGGAACTGTTGTACGTCCCATAGACGGTTGTAATGTTTGATATAGTTATGTCAAGAACATTGTTAATGGAGGAGATTACAATGAAACAGTTTTTATAAAGGGAGATGGAAATGCGACTCCTGCAACACCGGAAGAAATTATATCACTTTCAAAGAGAAAATATGGTGTGGATAATGAGACAAGCGAAGTGGCATATACTGATAATCAGTGGTCAGTATACCTTAATCTTTGTAAGGAATACAGACAAGATAAATCTGCTCCAACTATAAAGACCAGCTTTCAGGAGGGGAAAATATGCAGGGAAAAGAAAGAACATTCA
>ERZ791641.444-NODE-444-length-39174-cov-6.116849_pt1 | contig 39174 bp, 39 predicted proteins | sample MGYA00510055_ERZ791641 | MGnify/ENA primary metagenome ERZ791641 (study PRJEB30046, sample SAMN00715226) | human gut metagenome | study: EMG produced TPA metagenomics assembly of the A metagenome-wide association study of gut microbiota in type 2... | reverse complement strand
CACCTGACTCTTAATCAGGGTGTCCCCGGTTCGAACCCGTGATGGCGCACCAAAAAAGAAGTAACTTTTGTTACTTCTTTTTTTATTAATCTTAATTGGATTTTGTTTACAGTTGACAGTGATATATCAACTTGTTAATATGAATAAGGAAATATATTTTTAAAATATAAAGTTTCAATTTGCGAGTAATAAAGTTATATTATTTAAATAAAACTTTAGAATCACATTTTAAATTAATATCTTATCAAGAGTGGTGGAGGGACTGGCCCTATGAAGCCCGGCAACCTATTAGCAGTTAAGAGCTATTAGTTAGTAGTTGATATAAAAACTTAAATAGTTTTTATATTTTAGAAATTCAGTAGAATTTCATCAATAACTATTAATTATTAACTATTAATGATGGTGCTAAATCCTGATAGATGAGAAATTATATGTAGTTTTGATATTTAAGCTCCTGAGTTTCTCGGGGGCTTTTTTTATTTGAGTAAAATACCAAGGAGGAGAGAAAGATGAACAAAAAGGGAAATGGATGGGCGTTGTTACCATTATTAGTTTTTATAATAGTTTATGTATCGTCAGCTTTATTAGCAAAAGACTTTTATGCAGTTTCGGTAATAGTACCATTTTTAGCTGCAACACTAGTTGCATTATTAATGAATAGAAAAGTTAAATTTGATGAAAAAGTTGAAATTTTTTGTAGGGGTGCTGGGAATACCAATATAATATTGATGGTATTAATATTTATATTAGCTGGTGCATTTGCACAAGTAGCTAAATCTATGGGAGCTGTTGATTCTACTGTGAATTTAGGGTTATCAATACTTCCAAGTAATATAATGATTGCAGGAATATTTGTAATTGCTTGTTTTATTTCATTATCAGTTGGGACATCAATGGGTACTATAGTTGCATTAGTTCCAATTGCTGTTGGAGTTGCAGAAAAAACAGGAATAGTTACAGCAATTGCAGTTGCAGCAGTAGTTTGTGGGGCAATGTTTGGTGATAACTTATCAATGATTTCAGATACAACTATAGCAGCAACAAGAACTCAAGGTTGTGAGATGAAAGATAAATTTAAAATGAACTTTAAAATTGTGTTACCTGCAGCTATAATTACAGCTTTAATTTTTGTTTTAATAACAAGAAATTCAGGAGTAACTAGTGTTGAAGCATTAGATTATAGTTTAATAAAAATAGTTCCTTATATAGCAGTTATTGTAGGAGCTTTAGTAGGGTTAAATGTTATTGTAGTTTTATTAGGTGGAACAGTAATAGCAGGTATTATTGGATTTGCAACAGGAAGTTTTGATATATTAGGATTTTTTGGTGCAATTGCTGATGGGATAGGTGGAATGAGTGAACTTATTATAATATCTATTTTAATTGCTGGAACTATTGAGATTATAAAATATAATGGTGGAATAGATTTTATTATAAATAAAGGATTAAGGGGCTTTAAGAGTAAAATGGGAGCAGAGTTTGGAATTGCGGCTTTAGTTAGTTTAGTAGATATTTGTACAGCAAATAATACTGTAGCAATTGTTACTGTTGGACCTATAGCTAAGGATATATCAGATGAAGTTGGATTAGAGCCTAAGAGAGTTGCCGGAATTATGGACATGTTTTCTTGCGTATTCCAAGGTGTAATTCCTTATGGTGCACAACTTATATCTGCAGCTGGACTTGCTGCACTTTCACCATTTGCAATAATGAAATATTTATTTTATCCATATTTAATGGGGATTTCAGCAATTATTGCAATAGCTTGGTACCATAGAAAAAAGGCAAATTAATAAATGATATGGTAATAAGTACGTAGAGTTTTAAAATAATTAAATACATAATTTTAAAATATAATATAAAAATCAATAGTGTAGGAAATAGATATAATCCTACACTATTGTTTTTTTTATTATAAATTATTATTTGTTCTTTTCTATTAAACAAATTGATTGTGATGATATTCCAAGGCCTTCTCCTGTAAAACCAAGACCTTCCTCAGTTGTTGCTTTAACATTTATTTGGTCGATTGATATGTTTAAAGCAGTCGCTATATTTTCACGCATATTAGGTATGTGAGGTGCCATTTTTGGCTTTTGAGCAATTATTGTAGCATCAATGTTTCCAATTATATAATTATGTTGATGTAATAGTCTTCCAACATGCTTTAATAACTCAATGCTAGAAATTCCTTTGTATTTTGGATCGGTATCAGGAAAGTGTTTACCGATATCACCTAATGCAGAAGCGCCAAGTAAAGAATCCATTATTGCGTGTAGAAGTACATCCGCATCCGAATGACCAAGTAAACCTAATTCATAAGGTATTTTCACTCCGCCTAAAATTAAATCTCTATTTTCTACTAATTTATGTACGTCATATCCCATTCCTATTCTCATTAAATCACCTCATTAATTTTTGTATTATAGCTTAGTCATAATAGTGACTTTAGATAATAATTTTAGCAAACAGGTGAAGTAGAAGCTTCACCTGAAGCTAATAGTTCGATATATATATTTTAACATAAAGATGTATTTTGAAAATAAAAATGGGATAATAAAATTAATAGTTCGAAGTTTTTCTACTATTATAAGAAGCTTGTTTTTTGTTTTTGTTACGATTAATTCTGAATGGAAAAATTCTTAATAGCTTAGAGTAAAGCCTATATAATAATAAAAGAGATTTAGAGTTAATTCTTTTTCTTTTGAATATGAAATCGATATAAATCACATTATCTTTATTATATTTCATAAACTCCCCCATATACTTTACATTAAAAGGTATTAATGTTTTAAGTGCTTATGTTATAATATATGTAGAAAAAATCATATATGTACAAAATTAGAAAAATAAAAAAAGAAATTTAATATAGGGGTGGAATTGTTGGAAAAGTTTAGAAAAATTATTGGGGTATTACTAATACTTATAGGGGTCGGAATAATTGGAACTGTAGCATATAAGAAGATAGTTACATCCCAAAAGCAAAATGAATTATTAGAAGCCTTTGAAAGTCAATTAGCAGAAGGGGATAATGAGAATACTGAGGAAGAAGTAAATTTAGATTCAATAAATGGATATACTCCTATAGCAATTATGGAGATTCCTTCAATTAAATTAAAACAGCCGGTTGTGGAAGGAATAACTGAGGATGTAATTAAATATTTCTTAGGAAAGTTTCCAGAATCAACAATGCCAGGAGAAGTAGGGAATTTTGCAGTTGCAGGACATAGAGTTTCTGATTTTACAGATGCATTTATAAATTTATATAAAGTAAAACCTGGTGATAATGTAATTGTTACTACAAAAGATGGGAAATATACATATGAAGTTGAAGAAAGCTTTATTGTAGAACCTGAACAGGTTGAGGTTTTGGAAAATGCAGATTATGAAAAAATTACATTAATAACATGTACAATAGGGTCAAAAAGAAGAGTGATAGTAACAGGAAAACTTATTGAGAAAAATGAGGCATAAGGGTAGGGGGAGTAAATGGACAAGTTTCAAAAGAATAAATATCGATTTTCATCAACACAGCCGTTGATTTTAATTGGTAATGATATAGTAGAAGCAAGAAATGAACAAGTAAATCAACTTGTATCAGAATTAATAAAATATAAAGTGCTTATAAGAGACTTAGTAAATTCAGAAGTGGATTATTCTAAAAGAAATGAGCTATTAACTATAGCCATGTTCATTATAAATAATTTTGAATTGTATGATGCTTTTGTGAAGAATGAGGATGTACCAATTGATGTTTTACATAGATTTACAAGAGTAGATAAGAAATTCTTACAAAAATATAGGGAGTATATAGTTGCATATACATTAATATTTGGAAATCCAATATATAAAAATATTCAGGATTATGTACAAATAGTTGAAAATAGTATAGAAGATGAAGAGGAAAAAAATAAAAAAGAAATTATAGAGTATGAAGAAAAAATAGGTGTTAATGGCATTGTAATAGGGAAAAATAAAAAGAATGCAATTATTCTTACATCTATTGGTGAGTTTAAAAAGGTTAAGTTAAACCAAGATGTAATAAATGGAGAAGAAGTTAAGGCAAATGAAAAGAAGACATTAAAGGATTTTAAAATATATATATCAATTGTATTAATATTTTTAGTGGTATTTTCAATTTCAATGCTTTATAAGTATAACAATGTTGTTCGAACTATTGTTGTTGAAACAACTTCACCAATTAGATTAGAGATTAATGGATTTAACAGAGTATTAAATATTACATCATCAACAGAAAAGGGACAGTTGCTAGTAGAGGAAACTAACCTGTTAGATCAAAAGCTTGACAGAGCAATATATAAAATTATAGAATATGCTAATGAAAATGAAATGGTAAAATCCACGGGAATTACAGTAACAGTAACAGGTAAAGAATTAAGATATAATTCATTACCTGAAACAGAAGAGTATATTTATAAGAAAGACTTGAAGGTTAGATTCAATAATTCTGGTAGAGAGCATAAGTTTAATTAATAATGGAGAAATGGACCTCGAAATCCAAAAGAAATTGGGCTTTGGAGGTCTTGAATTTTCCAAATATAATATATAAGGAAGGTACATATGCAACAAAAGTCAAGAAAAAATAAGAATGTAATTGTTCATAATGATAGAGGAGATACTGTTAGATTAAACAAGTATATAAGTGAATCGGGCTTTTGTTCAAGAAGAGAAGCCGATAAGTTAATTGAAAGTGGTTTAGTTACTATTGATGGGGTAAAAGCTCAAATGGGAACTAAAGTTTCAAAGGGGCAAAAGGTTAAGGTTAATGGAAAGTTGATTTCTAAGGATGAAGAATTAGTATATATAGTTCTTAATAAACCTGTTGGAATTACTTGCACAACAGAGCATAAGGTAAAAGGTAATATTGTTGATTTTGTAAATCATAAGAAGAGAATATTTCCAATAGGAAGATTAGATAAAGATTCACAAGGATTAATATTAATGACTAATGATGGAGATATAGTTAATAAAATATTAAGAGCTGGAAATAATCATGAAAAAGAGTACATAGTAACTGTTAATAAGCCTATTAATGAAGAATTTGTTAGAAGAATGAGCAACGGAATTAGAATTTTAGGGCAAGTTACAAAAAAATGTTATGTTAAGAAAGAAGGAAATAATACTTTTAGAATAATATTAACTCAAGGATTAAACAGACAAATAAGAAGAATGTGTGAAGCTTTAGGTTATGAAGTTGTAAAGCTTAAAAGAGTTAGAATTATGAATATAAATTTAGGTGAATTAAAAATAGGAAAATGGAGAGATCTTACTTATAAAGAGCTTAAAGAATTAAATTCTCTTATTTCAACATCAGGAAAAACTAAAGAGGTTGATGAAGAGGAATAATAGAATAAATGCTTTATAAGTAATGAAGTTTTAATAAAATTAATACAAAAGTCATAGCTAAAAGCTGTGGCTTATTTTTTTGAAAAAATTATCTACAGTTTCTGAATTAAGATAAAAAGTTAAAAAAGATATCCACACACAGTAAAAATAAAATGATTACTTAATAGTATAACAAATTAAATATTTATATTTTAAATTATAAAAATGAATTTTAGAATTTAAAATGAATAAAAATAATATAAGAAAATGATGAGTAATGATGTATATTGAAAAAAATGGTAAAATTGATTGCATGTGTGATAAATTAATGAAAATAGCTAAACTTAAAAAGTGAATCTATATTTTCTAATGTCTATAAAATGTTAATAATTAGAATGGGGTATTGATAAGTTAATAAAAATTAAATAGTTAATTTTATGCGTATAAAATTAAGATATTATCAGAAAAAGAGCGATAAAACAGGTAATAAAAATTAAATTAATAATAAATTTAAAAACATGCATAAAATAATTTTATGAAAAAAATTATAAAATTAACAAAAAATAGAGGTTACACACATAATCCACAACAGGGTGTGGATAACTTGTTAAAAAAATGTTGATAGATATGTTAATAATTATTAACAATATTGTAGATAATAATAAAAAGAGTATGAGTATTATCGAAATAAAAGGAGGATTGTTTTATGAAGTGCCTAAAAATGTGGATTTTAGTAATGTTGATGTTACTAACAGTAATCACAAATTATCCACAGGCTATGTTGAAAAGTGAATGCTTAAATGAGGATAATATGAGTGTTGAGATTGTGGATAAAATATATAAATCAAAAAATAATTATTTAGATATTAACGTGATTGTTCCGCAAATAAAAGGCTTAAGTAATGATAAAAAAGAAGCTGAAATTAATGATAAGATTACAAAGTGGACAGAAAAGTGGATTGATGAAGTTAAAAGTATTGCTGATGAATACTTTAAAGATTATCCTTCACCATTAATTTCTTATCAATTATATGTAAGATATAAAGTAACTAATAATTCAGATATTATAAGCTTTTACATAGATTATTATCAATTTACAGGTGGAGCTCATGGAATTACTAATAGGGTAGCATATAATATAGATTCAGTAACAGGAAATGAGTTACAGTTAAAAGATATTTTTAAAAGTGATTTTCCTTATAAAGATGTATTAAATAAAGAAATTAATAGACAAATAAGTAAGGATCCAGATAGGTACTTTCCTGGAAAAGATGGCTTTAATGGTATAAGTGATAATCAAACTTTTTATATTAAAAATGGAAATATCGTAGTTTACTTTGGATTATATGAAATTGCACCATATGCATCAGGAATATCAGAATTTGTTATACCAAATAAACTTATACAAAGTAATGTGAATTATGGTAAGATTTAAATATTGATTTAAAATAAACGAGGAGTTCGGTAATGGAACATATAGAAATGATTTTTAAAAAGCAAAAGAAATTTTTTAGTACTGGTAAAACTATAGATATTAATTATAGAATTCAAAATTTGAAAAAGTTAAAAAATATAATTAAAAGTAATGAAGATAAAATATTAGAAGCATTAAAAAAAGATTTAGGAAAATCGGGGTTTGAAGCATATGCCACAGAAATTGGCATAGTATATGATGATATTAATCTTCATATAAAGAACGTTAGAAAATGGGCAAAAGAGGAGAAAAGGAAATCACCTATAATTTACTATCCATCTAAAAGCTATGTTTATAAGGAACCTTATGGAGTAACGCTTATTATAGGTCCGTTTAATTATCCATTTCAATTAGTTATATCACCGCTAATAGGGGCTATTTCTGCTGGAAATACTGCAATAATAAAACCGTCAGAAAATACTAAGAATGTAGCTTTATTGCTTGAAAAAATGATTAATGAAAATTTTAATGAGGCATATTTAAAGGTTGTAAACCCACTAGGTGGAAAAGAAGTAGTATCTACTCTTCTAGACTTACCATTCGATTATATATTCTTTACAGGAAGCGTGAGAGTAGGAAAAATAGTTATGGAAAAGGCTGCAAAATATTTAACACCTATAACACTAGAGCTTGGTGGAAAAAGTCCATGTATAGTCGATTCCGATGCAAAATTAAATTTAGCAGCTAAGAGAATTGTGTGGGGAAAATTCTTAAATGCAGGTCAAACTTGTGTAGCACCTGACTATTTGTGTGTACATAAATCAGTAGCAGAAAAGCTATTAAAGTTAATAGTTGATGAAATACATAAACAGTTTGGAAGTAATATTAGGTTAAGTAAAGATTATCCTAGAGTTGTTAACAAAAGCTCCTTAGAGAGATTAATGAGCTATTTAATGGATGGTAAAATTTATTTTGGTGGAAATATTGATAAAGATGATTTGTATATGGAACCAACTATTATAACTAAGCCAGATCTTAAATCTCCTCTTATGACTGATGAGATTTTTGGGCCAATTCTTCCAGTGTTAGTTTATGAAGATTTAAGTAAAGTGGTTGAATTTATTAATAATAGAGAAAAACCGTTAGCTTTATACTATTTCTCAGAAAACAAAAAGAAAATTAAGTATATTTTAAGAGCAACAACTTCTGGAGGAGTTACTATAAATGATACTATCATTCATGTTGCTAATTCTAATTTGCCTTTTGGTGGAGTTGGAAATAGCGGAGTTGGTAAATATCATGGAAGAGAAAGCTTTGAAGCCTTCACACATAATAGGGCTGTAATGGATAGAGGAACATTTGCAGAGTTTAATGTAAGGTTTGCGCCTTATAAAAATAAATTGAAATTAGTAAAGAAAATAATGAAATAATATTATAATTTCACAATTGGGAAAAAGCACTCATATAATAAACCATAGTACTACATGGAGTGGAATTTTGTGATATACGCGCTAATTTTAGCTGGGGGAAAAGGTACAAGGCTATATCCTTTATCAAGAGCAAATCAACCTAAACAATTTTTGAAGGTTATTAATAATAAAAGCTTTTTAGTAAATACTGTTGAAAGAATTACTCCTTTAATTAAGAAGGACAATATTTATGTAGTAACTAACCAAGATTATTTAGATAAAATAAGAGGTGAGTTATCTGACGTTAATTCTGAAAATATATTTACTGAGCCTGAAAATAAAGAAACTGCTATATATAACTATTTAGGTTAAGGAATAAATTTACTATTTATCCAAAAAAGTTGTATAATATATAGTGTAAGATTTAATTGGAGGTATAAAAATGAGTTTATTAAATAAGTTAAGGGATGCAGTAAGTAATGGTGATATATGCACACCTTTTACCACAGCAGATATTAAAAATTGGATTAAAAGCAAGAGAATCCTAAAGGATGATGGAAGTCATTATGAAGATAGTTATATAGAAGCGTTTGCTTCATCATCAGTAGTAGGAAGCTCATCAACTAAAGGTGATAAGGGATTACGTTCTTTAGGTGGAACTCCAGAAAAGTATGAAATTATATAAACAGACAGTAAAAGTTCTAATAGAAACTAGTGTAACAAGGAAAATGACCATTGTACCTTAAAAGGCTACAATGGTCTTATTTTGATTAAATCTCTTTTGGGGAATTTGTCTTTAATTCTTTATTTTTAGTTATCTAATTAACCTATATTTATTGAATTGTAACTCTTACATAAGCTCCAAATAAGTTAAATATTTTAGTATTATCAACTAACATATAATATCCTTTATTGAAGTTATGTTAAATTCTCAATAGCATCCACTTTGAGCTTGTATATATTTCATCTTATCATATCCTCCTAATTGAAAAAATCTAAAATATCATTATCGACAGTTGTATTGCTATCCGTTTCATTCCCTGAAGTGTCAGTTGATGGAGTTGCATAAGCATCCGTTGGAATACTTAAAGTGTCATTTGTAGGAGCAGAAGGGAATGAGTTACCAACATTAATTGTGTTAACATATCCACCAAATGACAACGAAATCCCTTGTAATCCACCAATTGCCATTTTATACAGCAATGACTTTATTGTCTCGGCAGGGGAGTATTCCCCACCAAGTAATTCTATAATTCTTTTATCTTTTTCATTTTTTGGATTTAATTTAAATCTTATTTCCATAACTACTTCCAAGCCTTTCTACAAACTACATCAGCACCAAGAACATTAGAATAAACTGGTGATGGATGTATTTCCACGCTGGGAATATTTGAGATAATGTCTTTTAGTAGCACAGTACCTCCACCAGTAAAGGTTGTATCGTGATTCTTTATGTTAATACTTGCCTTGATTCTATTAAGTATGTCCTTTAGAAAGTCTTTATAAACCGAATCGGCTACAATGATTCTACCTCTTTTTATTTGTGGTTCAATATCCTCTTGGATGAAATCATTACCTTTTGCATTTTCTATTCTCATTATAGAATTATAAAGGTCATAAGTTCCTAATTTTTCAGTACCATTCTTGTACATTTTCCCATCCTCATAGGCACACCAGTTGATGGTTTTAGACCCTATATCTATTACTAGTTGGTATGGAGAAGGATTTGTTAATGAGTAGTAAGAGCATTGACCTTCAGGTAATACCACACACTTATTTACTTTGGTTGTTCTAGTTTGTCCATTAACTACATATTTAAAAGATTTACCTGCAAACTTATCTATTATTACTTGCTTTTGTGGTAGCTGATTTAGTGGCATTAGTAAACATAAGTTAATATCATTGTCCTTAGTAGCCTTTGAGATAGCATAAAGCACTTGTGGAATAATATTCTTATCAGCTTTGTTATACTCCCTTTCAAGTTCTCCAACACCAATGTAAGTAGTAACTCCATTAAACTCTATTCTCTCGTAAGCTTCGGGATTAGGCTCAAAATTGGTATGGTATTTACTACTAAATAACCCTTGTGCATCTCCTTTAAACTTGAAGTTGTAGTTTCCAATATCTATAATCACATTTTTCATTGTTAATTTTCTTCCTTTCTCTTTAAATTAGGGAATTATATGGCTTGTATTATTTTTTGAAAATTAACTTTTAAAATAACCATACAATTACACCTTTTATTTATTCTTCATTCTCTATTTTTAAGCAATTCGATGTTTTAAGCCTTCAACTTAAAAACTTTAGTCAAGAACCTTTTTTACAAAGTTAAATAAGTTAATATTAAATAGTAGCTTTAATCCTACTAGGATTGCCAGTAATACTGCTAAGTATACTATTATCCAAGATACGTACTCGATAGATACGTTTATTATTTCCTCAATTACTTCTGCTGTTAAGTGTGGTGGTAATTTAATTTTCACTTTTTATTTCCTCCTTGATTTTAACTATCCAAGGTGGTAAACTATAAGTGCGAGTTATAGTGCTGACCATCTTGGTTAGTGCTTTTTTTTATTTAACTAATTTGCTATTGCTGAACCTATACCATATTTCTTTAAGAAGTCATATCCTGTACTTTCTTGTATTTCCTCAACTTCTTCAAGGTTCGTATTATCCCATCCAAGTAATTTCTTTTCCAATGAGTCGTAATCATACTCTCTAGACTCGAAATTATTAAATTTAAGAGGGTTTATTCCATTTACTAAGTTAGAACCAGTAAACCCTTTGTTTATAGATGCTATTGCATAGGCTTTAATATTGTTAGCACCTTGTTGCTTAGCGTAAGCAACAGATGATTTTGCAATTTCTTTAGTGCATCCAGTAGCTTCTACTATTTGTTCTTCTAAAGATGATTCTTTAGATTCAGCTTCTTGTAAAGCTTCCGCAATAGTAACTTGATTTGGTAGTGGTTCATTACCATTACTAACAACTCCAACCTTTGGAGCTTTCTTAGTATCTATTTTATTTAGCTGTTTTTGTTCCTTTGAATCGGTACTTTCATCTTTTGCAATGTAATATAGGTGTTTGTTTATAAAGTATAAATTCTTATTACCTTGAGATTTTTTGATTGTAATATATTCTTTTTGTGATAGTGATTTAACTATCTTAGAAATTTTTGCTTTTCTGTTGGTAGAACATTCAGCCATAAGGACTTCATAAGATGGATAGGCATAGTTTAATTTATGATTGTGATATTTGATTAGAATTGTAAGTAAAAACTTTTCTTCTAAAGATAACTTATTGTCATTGTGAATTGAGTTTAATGATTTTAATAAGTCCTTAACCAATGTTACTACCTCCTTTAAGTTTGTTGATGTTTGTTGAAACACCTTATGTACTTAGTATATCATTGATAAAAAATGATGTCAACAAGTTTGTTGAAGTTGTAGTAAATTTTTGTGAAATGTGATATAATAAATATAGATAAATAAGGCAATAAGGAGGTTTTAGTATGACAAAAAATAGTACACAAAGAGAATTGGTTAACAGAAAAAGATTTAATACTTCTGCAGATAAAGAATTATTAGAGAAGTTAGAAGAGTTAAGTAAAAGAACAGATATACCAAAAAGCAAACTAATTGATAGAGCTTTGATTTTGCTTTTTAAGGATTTTGAAGATAAAGAGTAGTTGGGTGAACTGCTCTTTTTTTTATCTAAAACAACTCCATGAGCCTATTAGTAGTTGTTGATAATATATATAACATAATAAATATAAACTAATATATATACAGTTCTGAAAATGAAACTTCTAGAATTTCTGAAAATGGAACGACTAGAGGTTCTAAAAATGGAACTACTGGAAATATAAAACATAAATTTTATTGTAGAAAATGGAAGTTTAAGTAAAGATATGTTAATATAAAGTGTAAAATAGTATCTAAGGGGGACTTAAATGAATATTGAATTTATGCTTAATGATATAAAAAATATTAATTTAATATATAATAGTGAGAAAAAATACGATGAGCATTGGGGAACAGATATAACAACAATTCGTTATTTAGGAACAGATTATTGTGCAAATATTGTAGAACAAATAAAAACTCACTTTGTTGAAGTCAAAAATATAAATTACAAAGGGCAGACAATGAGAATTGCACATGAAGAATATGATATTGAAACTTTAGAAGAAAAATATACAGTTTCATTTACTATAGATACTTTTGAAGAAAAAAATCAAACACAATTAATAATAAATATATCTTCAACATCAGATGATGAGAAGTATGACCTCTTTCTAGAAAAACTAAAGGTATTTATAAAGGAGATTTTGCTGAAAGATTGGGAAATGTGTACTTGGATAATAGATGAGCAATCAGAATATTTGGGGATGGGATTGTATCCATTAATATTTAAAACTGAAAATAAAATGAGAGCTTTTATAAATAAAGTATTAACCTATAAGTTTGGTGTTAAATGGATGAATGAGTTGGGACTAGAAGGTATAAAAAAAGCTTATAGGAAAAGTAATATGGATTTCAAAAGAGAAGTACCGGATTTTAATAATATTAATGATTTTTTAATTAGCTCAACTATTGAATCCTTAGTAAAGTTAATGCTGGAGTCAAAGGTGTTTGAAACATCATTTACTCTTGCAGATATGGATAAGATTAGGTTACATGAACTACTATCAGATGGTAATTCTAATTCTGTTTTTCAGAAGTTAATTGAATCTAGAAAAGTAAAAGTGGATATTTGGGAAGAGCTTTTTAAAAAATACTTTGATAATGATATTAAAAAAAGTATTACTGATTTTATTAAAAATAGAAATCATGTCGCACATAATAAATTATTAACTAAGGCTGCTTTTGAGAAAATGAAACAAAATATATTAGAAGTGCAAAACAGGTTTGATATAGCAAACGAGAAATTTATTGATGAAGCACCTTCTAATGAATTATGTGAAACTTGGGATTTAGAGCAACAACAAATACAAGCTGAAAAAGAATATATACTTGAAAGAATAGAGAGTGAGACTGGTATTAAAATTTTATTGGAAAGAGAAATTTTCAAGTTATTTGAGGAAAAGATAGAGCAAATATATTGTGATATTGATGATTCAGAGTATTTTAGCTATACAGTGAATATTAGTAAGTTAAATAATGTGCAAGAAGAAGTAGTTAAGCAAATTATTTTTTCAGTAGAAAGTAAGGTTGATAGTAGCTTTAATTTTAATGTATGTGCTTTATTTGATATAATAGAAGGAATGGGCGAAAATAGCTATTTAGATATATGGATTGAAACGGCTGATATGACAAAATTACTTGAAACAAGAATTATGTATCATAATGGAGAAGCTTATGAAGATACAATGGAGTGTTACTTTGTTCCCGAGACTGAATCCTATTTTGAAGATGAAATACTAAAGGGTTTTGTAGTAGATTTGAAAAAATATATAAGAGAGGATATGAATACTATAAAATTAGAGGTGGATAACATAGTTTATTCAAGTATAAAAGAGGGGGATAGTTTACCGGTAGCAGATTTTTCTTGTTGGAATTGCAATGAAAATTATATTTCTATAGATGATGACTTATATCCTTATGGTCATTGCATAAATTGTGGGGAAGAAAATGAAATATTAAAATGTACTAGATGTGGAACATTATATAGTAGTGAAAATGGTGAAAAAGGTTTCTGTAATTACTGTTTAGAAAAGATAGAAAATGAATAAAAATATAATTTTATGTAGGAGGATTTTAAATGAAATTATATAAATATATGAGAGCCATTGATAGTGTAATTTGCCCAAGAATTGAAAAGGGGTGTGAGTTTGTATCAAGCCAACAGCAAATTTCTGATAGATTACAAAAAATGATAGAATATTCTGCTATTTTCTTTTCTAATCCATTAACATTTAATGACCCATTTGATGCACATTTTAGTATTGAAACCGAAGATGAAAATGAATGGCAGGATATTAAAGATAAATTTGAGAAAGTGGGAAAACAGTTAATAAGAGAAGGAAAGTGTACGGAAGAACGTTTTAATAATTTAGAAAAACATTTAGAGACTCAATTACCATTAGAGAATTATAAGGTTTCTTGTTTTAGTGGTGATGGAAATAATGAATTAATGTGGGCTCATTATGCTGACCAACATAGAGGTGTAGTTCTATGTTATGAATTTGATTCAATTGAAAATATTATACAAAAGAGAAATGATAATTGGGTGTTTATTGATAAGGGTAGTTTTGATTCGTATAGTACAGATAATCATGAATATTCTATATTATTAGATTATGTTAAATATTCATTTGGTAAGCCAAAAATGAAAGTTAAGAACGGATGTTTAGCAGAATCTTATAGTCTGTCAGAAGTGTTATTTACCAAATCTATAAATTGGAGTTATGAAAAAGAAATTAGACTGGCATTACAAATTCCTATGGCGGATAGATTTAATGATGGGAATCATTATATTATTTTGGACAAACATTGTCTTAAAAGTATAGTATTTGGCGAAAGATTGGATGATATTTATAGGAATGAAATTATAAATTTAATTAATAGGACAGGATATGAAAATGTAAAATTTTTAGAATCAGTAATTGATGCTAAAACATTTTCCTTTAAACAACAAGAGTATCACTTAGAAAGTATTTTTTACAGTCATATGGAAGGAGGAAGTTTAAGTGTGTATATGGCGAAAAAATGAAAAAAATAATATTGTTTTTAAAAAAAGAAGTATCTATGAGAAATAGATACTTCTTTTTTTTGAAAGTTAACTTTCAAAATTTATTTAATATCAAGTAAAGGGTGAGTATTAATGTGTGATAATTGTTATTATGTGTATGAGTGGATAAGGATGGATAATAATACAACTTTCTATGTAGGAAAGGGAAAGGGCAATAGGGCATTTGTTTTAAAGAAAAATAATACTCGTTTCATGAATATATATAATTCTGTTGAAACTGCAGTTACAATAGTTGAAGAAAATCTAATGGATGAAGAAGCTAAGTATTTAGAAAGAAAATATATAGAGGATTATGTGTTTAATCAAGGATATGCAATATGCATACCAGGATATAGAGAAAGTGAAGTTGGAGAATTAGCTAATTGTACTTGGGGAGGAGAAGGAACTTCAGGAAGAGAATGCAAAGCAACAACTAGAATTAAAATAAGTAAAGCAAACGCAGGGAAATCACACCCGCAAACCGAACAGACAAAAATGATTATAAGTTATAAATTAAGAATGCATAAAAAAACAAAAGAGCATTGTCAAAATATATCAAAGGCGTTAAAAGGAAGAACAGTAAATCCTGTTTCATTGGAGAAAATGATTTTATGGGCAAAAACAGCTAAAAGAACAGAAAATCATAAACAGAATATTAGTTTATCATTAAGTGGAAAGCCTAAAACAGAGGAGCATAAAAGAAAACTTAGTGAAGGTAGGATTTTAAAGGGAGCTTGGAAGGGAAAAAATAACCCAAAAGCAAAATCAATAAAAATGATATTTCCTAATGGTGATATAAAAGAGTTTGATACTATGGATGAAGCAATAGATATAGTTCCTAGAACAATAATGCGAAAGTGTTTTAAGAGTGGAAAACCGTATGAAGTGCCTAAATGTTGTAAAAAGAAATATGGGCATTTAGAAGGTGTAATTATAATGGAGACTAATAAATGAATTGGAGTAGCTTGATGGCTACTCTATTTTTGTATTTTTAATGTTTTAAGGTGTTGGACAAGGAAAAGAGTTGGGATTAAGAATCTCAGCTCTTTTTGCTACTCTCCAACTTATAATGGAAAGTTTTAAATATCAATACAATAGCTAAAATGTTAATTGTAAAATATTAGGTTGAACAAATATATCATTTTTACTGTACAAATATATCACCAAAAATCTAAAATGTGTACAAATATATCACTTGCATTGTGCAAATATATCACTTTTACTGTACAAAAACAGGATATGTAGTAATAGATTTTTAGTAATAGAATAATTAATAGAAAAAAGAAAGAGAAAAGTAATAGATTGAGAGAGCCTAAAGGCTCTTCAAAGGAATCTTTTGGATTTGTGAAAAAATTAGATAGAACTTTTACAAGCTAAATATCTGTTGGCAATAATAAAATGAGTAGAAATTAACTGAAGTTTAATTAAAAAGGGAGAAATGATAAAGATAAAAGCAAAATGTAACACAGGATAAAACAAAAAAGAAAGAGAGGGCATAATATTATGTTTGAATTAGTAAATTTTAATCAATTCGATATGAACCAAAGTGGTTATATATTAGATGATGAAATTTTAGAAGAAGAGGTTAGGGAGTATGAGAAGCCTAACAATGAAAGATTATTACCAACAACAAAAGAGACTCTAGGAGAAAAAAAGTTCTTGTATGGCTTGTGGCTATGTCTTCAAGAGATGTCAAAAGGAATTTGTACTGATAATTTTAGATATGTAAAGGTTGATGATGTTAATTATTCAACTTTAGCGAATAGAATAACAGCATTGACAAGACCTAAAGGAAGTAAAGAGTATTATGATAAACCAATAGACAGAAGAACCGTAGCTAAAGGAATGAAGTATTTGAAGGATATGAATTTTATAGTTGGTGTAGTAGATGGTAATGAAGTAATAGAAGGTTACAAGGGAGAATATTACAAGATTAAAAATAGAGATACTTTTGAATACTACATAAAAATGAATGTTGATTTTATAAAGATGTTGAGCAGAAGTTTGGCACAGGATGCAATAAAAGTATACATGGTTTACTATTCATTTAATAAAGATGAAGTTGAGGGGCAATGCTTTCTAACTCAAGAGCAGATACTTGGAAGAATAGGATTATCCAAGAGTGGCGATAATTGTGAGAAGTTAACATATATCAACATAATTCTTGAGGAGTTAGGATTGATTGAGAGGTATGTAAAAATTCAGCGAGAAAATGGAAGAGAAGTCAAAAGAAATAATATTATAGTTGCACCTTTGTATTGGAAAACAAAGCTCTATGATAGACTACAGAAGATGTTAGAAACAAAAGGGGAAATAGTTACAAGAGAAGTAGAACTATTGAAAATTAGCTAAATATATTGCAATGTATTTACAGGGATGTCTAGAGATGGACATCCTTTTGTTACATCCAAAAGATAAAAAATAAAAATATTCTACTATCTTTTTACGTTTGTGATACCTGTTGGCAATATTAAGGTGTAACACAAATGAGATACAAAGGAGAAAGAATAATGGTTAAAAATGACATCATTCATATAAGAATTAATAACGATATTAAAGAAGAGTTAAGAGCTATTGCAGGAGAAAAAGGATTAACATTATCCAGTTTGGTCGGGTTAATTATTAGTGAATATTTAAGTGATTCCAAAGAAGTAAAGGAGTTAGTTGAGTGATAGAATTGAAGTTAAAAGGAACGACAAGAGAGGAAAAATTACAGTATCTTAATTCTACTATTAACACTCCAAAAGCTAAAGAACAATACCAAGAAGGAATTGACAAGAGATTTAATAAGCTATCTGAAGATGTTTATCTAGGTAAGAAGGTGGAAGCATATGCAAGTTGGTTGTTGAAGGGTGAACAAGGAGACTTTGATTTACTAACAGACAAGAAAAGACTAAAGGAAGAAGCTTCAAAGGTAGTATACTTAACTGGAGAAAGTAATGAGGAGAATGATAACTTTATAGAAGCAAATAGAGCTACTGGAAACCAATATAAATCTAATAAGATAGTTATTACAACAGCACTATTAAAAGAGCAATCAGAACTAGGCAATATATTGAGAGAATATCAACCATTAAGAGTGTTATTGGGTCAAGAGTTGCAGAAGGTTAAGAATAAAGAAGTAACAAAAGAGATTACTATTGAAAAAAATGATGAGCTTATAACAGAACCATTAAGCTACAAAATGATAAGGGAGCACCTAACACAAGTTAATGCAGATATGAAGTTAAGTATTACTTATAAGAAAGGCTTAGATGGATTAAGACCAGCACCAACAAAAGCTAGAGATATTGATTCAGATACTATTGATTATGATAACTGGAAAGTAATTAAAAAGCTTATTGGAATTGGATTGATAGATTTAGAAAATAGAACAACTTGCAAAAGTGAAATGTTATCTATTGTTACAGTAGATTTAGTAGGAGCACTTAAACGGTGTAATCTTAGTACATTAGATAGTAGTATTATAAGTATGTATAATGATGGATGGCAGTTACAAGAGATAGGTAAGGAGGTTAATTTACATTATAGCAATGTAGGTAGAAGAATAGATAAGATATGTAAGTTATTATCTAAAGAATTAGGTAAAAGGAAGCCAAATATTAAATAAAAAATAACCCCCAAAATATTCGGGTTTATTGCACAAAAGTAGTCATATATCATCTATATAGTGAAGGGTTATATAAATTATATAACTCTTTTATTATTAAAAGCTTTGTTAGGTTAACTAATCAACATAAATCCAAAACTACAAATACGGATTCAAAGGTAGGTTTACCTAGTAATCTCCTTTCTCAGGCAAATCAATCAACATTGAATCCAATGGAGTTAATTACTCCAAATTATCCGAGCAGGATAAAAAAAGCGATAATGACAACAAGTCATTACTGAAATACATTCTATATTCTATAAAATTTAACTGGTTAGATTTAATAGGGAAACGTACTTTAGTTGTGTGTTTCTCTATTGGATTCTATCTATGGAGAATGTGGAGCAATAGAAGAAGGAGAAAAGTAATTACAATGCTTACAGTAGTTAATTAAAAGGAACAGAAGTTGTATTAAAATATGTGCATTTAAGGAATTAAATGTAGATATTTTAAAATAATTTTCTAATTATTTTTTGACTAGAAAGGGATAGAAACGAGGATGTTTTTTTATTATGCCCCCTCGGAGAGTTCAGCCCTGCAACGCAATGAAATATGTGTGTAATTTTTACCAACGAAAAATAGGTAAAACATATACAACCAATATAAATAAATTAAACAGAAAAAAGGCTCTTAACCAAGTAATAGTAATGGTTGAGAGCCTTTTAAATATTACGTTTTAACTTTATGACCTAATGTTAGCATAGAGTTAAAAATTAAGTCAAGAAAAATTTTTTTAAGAAAGGAGCAGATGTATGAGAATAAGACAAATTAATTTTAAGGTAACGGACGAAGAGAGAAAAGAACTAAATAACCTAATCTTACAAAAGGGAAGTAATATAAGTGATTTAATTCGAGAAGCAATAAGAGAATACTATTCCCTAGAGGGATTCGAGCCTTCCTACAGCAAAACGGCATTAAAAAGCTATAAAAGTAAATGGGGGTTGTATTAGATGGAAGATAAGTTACAAGAATTACATGAGTTCCATAGCTCAATCGGCTTCGATTTAGCAGAAAAGAAAAATGATTTAGAGCTATTAGCTTCGAAGCAGGAGCGAAAGTATTTTTTATGGTTAATTAAGACCATTCCCAATATTACAAATGTCGATATTATCCCAATTACCACAATGGCAATGTTATTAGCTACCATAAGCAAATTAAATATTTATATGGCACAATGCGAGAACAATGTTGAGCTTTACTTAAAGCTATTAGCAAAGCGTAACGAGAGCATTACCAAGCTAGATATGGTACTTAAGAGCTATGGATTAACTAATACCACAAAAGAAAAAATATTTATCGCCTATGAGAGCGAGGACATCGAAGAAGATGGCTAAGAAATTAAAAAGGAAAAATTTAACAGCAAAAGACACATCTAATTATGGTAAGGGAGACACTTTGTTAGATTGCTTGAGACCATATTACAAAAGTATGGGAATGTGGAGCACTATTGTAGCAAACGACAAGGAACTTCAAAAAAGAAACAAACAAAGAGAAATTAATAACATAAGAAGATACAAATAAGAAGGAGATAAAAATTATGAGTAAAAGAACACAAGACATTTTAAAAGGAAAAGACTTAGCAGGAAAATATGATGCAATAGAAGCATTTCTATTTAGTACATTTAATGTGACTAATCCTGCTACAGTTTCAATGACAAGAGCTAATTTAATTATGGCTAATATGGTGCTTGAAGAACTAAAAAATATTGATTCAATAGTGGCTAAAGATATTGAAGGAATAAAGTTAAAGTATATTGATGTTATAGATATAACATCAGGTAGGGAAAGTGAAATATCTAGATTTATATATCATTCATTATTAAAAACGAATGCATATGACTATAAAAGAATCGATGATGATATGAGAGCTTATCTTAAAGCTCAGAAGTTAGAAAAGGTATACCCAATTGAAAAACGTAGGGAAAGACTTGAGGAATTACAAGCAGAGATTGAAAGAACTAATGATATGATAAATGCAATTTCTGAGATAGATAAAAACTTAGCTAAATCATATTCTAAGAAGCTTAGTGAATTGCAAAGAGAATATCAAACTATCGAAGAAACAATTTGTTTTAAAGATATAACTGTAATTAAAGCAGAAGTATATTCAAGGGTGATAGCTAGAATGAATACTATTAAAGATAGGATTGTGGAAAAGATAGAATTTTTAGAAGGGGTAATAGGGAATTAGCATGGATAGAGATTTAATAGAAGCAAAGAAAATTGAGATAAAGGAATTTTTTATGGAAACTCTAGAACTAGAAGAGTTTCCCGAAAAATGGAATGTATTTTTAAGTTTGGCTTACAGATTTTTAAAAAATGCAGTCAAAGTCGAAGAAGATAAGGAAATTGTTAATAAGGCACAAAGAAATAAAGTTCTAATTAAGTTACTAGAAGATGCAATGTGTGGATGCAATGATGATTTTCTTTTAGAAGATTACAAATACTATCTTAATACGGGAAAAGATGAGCATATATTTATATCTTCTTCTGAGAAAATGAATGAAGCTCTAATTAGATACCAAGATAGGCAAATAGAAGAAATGATTGAGAGTGGACAAATATGAGTAAGATAAACGTAATTAACCAATGTGAGATAAGAACAGCAGAGAATGGAGACCTTGTAGTTAACGGTCTCCTACCAACAGAGTCTTATAGCGAGGTTATGTTTAACGTTAAAAAGAGGATTTTCTTTAAGGAAATAATCTCAAGAGGAGCATTTGATGTGATACTGGAGAAGGTCACGCCAAAATTAATAATAAACCACGATTATAGCAAAGAATTAATTTTGAAAAGTTTTGAAGCAAAGGAAAGTGCGAAAGGATTAGAGTTCGAAGCTGTAATTTCATCAGAATCAGAGTTTATCAAGGAAATACAAGAAAGTATGGGAGAGATTAATGGACTTTCTTATGGTTTCGTATGTGGTAGAGATTTATGGGTTAATAATAATGATAGACATATCAGAAGAATACACTCATTTAATGACTTTATGGAGATAAGTATCTTAATAGGTAAAGAGCCATGTTATAGTGCAACAGAGGTTACGATATTCCCTGCAGGAGCTAAAGAGCAATTAAGCGAACTAGAGCAATATAAACTTTGGTTGCGAAATGAGCAACTAAAAGTATTAAGAGATACCATAGAGCAACTAAAGAAATAATAGAGGTGGAAACATAGATAGAGATTTATGTTTCCACCTCTTTTTTTTGTTTTATATCCATTGTGTTAAGTTTTGAAAGTTAACTTTCAATTAATGTTTGCAAAGGGTAGAAGTTAGCAAAAGTTAAGTTTCAAGATTTAATAGAGCAGGTGTTTTTAAATAAAAGTTGAGTTTTATGTGGATAGTTTGTTTTTATTTATTTTCTAGGTCAAGATTTTTACATTCCTAAAGTGTGATGGCAATAGTAAGATAGGATTTTATCAACATTTAATGAGTTTATTCATATGATAAAGTAAGCATATATAAGGAGTTATTTAGATGGATATAAAGATAACTGATTATATCGAAATGGACAAGCTAGAAGCATATAAGTTAGAGTTAAAAACTAATGAAATTAAGGATATATACAAAGATAATAATATAAGAATTTCACTATGGAAAAGGGGGAGAAGAGTTTTTACCTTTATTGATGAATTTGGAAGTAAAAAGTTAAATACTGCTTTAAATGAAATGTGTAACTTAGTATAATTATGATACTAAGTTATTTTTTTACATAAGGGGGAATAAAGGTGTTTAAGGTTGCAACATTCAGTAGAACTAGTACAGATTATGATTCACAGTCAAAAAGTATCAGTAATCAAGAGGATATTTTTAAAAGTTGGATGGATAGAAATGATAATTGTATTTTATATAAAAGTTACATTGATGAAGCTATTTCAGGAACAAAGGCAAAGTATAGAACAGAATGGAAAGAGCTTATTCAAGATGGAAAAGATAAGAAATATGATATATTATTGTCTAAAAGCTTTTCTAGGTTTGGAAGAAATATGATAGAAACATTGTCAGCAATTAGAGATTTGAGAGAAGTTGGAATACGAATAGTATTTATAGAGGATGGATTAGATTCTTTTAAGGAAACAACTAACTTTGGATTGTTTAGTTGGATTAGCGAACAAGAATCCCAAAGAACGAGTAAAAGAATAAAAACAGTATTCGAGAACTTTAAGGAAAAGGGAAAGATATTTAATTGCGTAGCACCGTTTGGATATGATTACGATATACAAGCAAAGAATTTTGTAGTAAATGAAATGGAAGCTTCAATAATAAGAAGAATATTTAAGCTTTATTTGCAAGGCAATGGTACAGTTAAGGTTGCCAATATATTAACAGCAGAGGGTATAAAGGGGAAGAATGGAGGAATAATAAGAGGAAATACAATTAAAAACATAATCCTAAATGAAGTTTACATAGGAACTTTAGTTCAAGGTAAATCAGAGGGGATTGATGTAACAATATCTAAAAGAAACCAAATAGAAAAAGATAAATGGATTAAACATCTAAATAACCATGAAGCCATAATTGATTATGAAACATTTGCAAAAGCAAATGAGATATTCAATAAAAATTCTAATAAGTCAAGGGAGTACAGATTTAGCATAAAGGGTAAGGAGAAAGCTTCGAATGCTTCATTGTTTAGTAATTTACTTGTATGCGATAATTGTAGTTCAAGTATGAGCATTAGAAGGAAAAAAGGGAAAAAGTTACATTATAATTGTTGCTCGTATGAAAGAAGTGGATTAGCTTCAGGGCATAGTAGCAATAGAATTGAAGAAGAGTTTTTAGTTGAATATATTTTGTATAGGCTGAATGAGCTTGTAGAAAGAAATTTTGATGTAATCAATATAAATACTAACATCAACATAAAAAAGACATTGGAAGAGGAATTGCAAGGAACAGAAAAGGGAATAAGAGAGCAAATGAGAAAGACTCAGAATTTGATGAAACTATATGATGAAAAGATGATAAGTATGAATCAATTCAAATTAGAAAATGAAAGTATTAGGAATACACTAGATAGCTTAATCAAAAATAAAGAAATATTAGAAGAAAAGATTAAGTCTATTCCACAAGAGAAGGGTAGTTTTAAAAAAGATGTGCAATCAGTATTAAGTGTACCAGTTGAACAATGGAACAATGCAATGTTAAAAACTATCATTAAGAAAATATATATAAATACTAATGGAATCATAAATGTTAAGTGGATAATAGAAGGATAAAGATGATAGTAGTGATAGAACCTAAATAGCTATAAATAGCAACTGCTACTTGTATAGGATTATCAGCTATTAAGTTATTAAAAAAAGATAATGATGCTGTAATGGTAGTATTACCTTCTGACCACCATATTGAGGGCCAAAAGGATTATTTAGATACACTATCAGAGGCTATTGAAATAGCAAATAGACGTAGAGGGATTGTAACTATAGGGATTAGTCCAACAAGGCCTGAAACAGGATATGGATATATTGAAATGGGTGAAAGGATACCATCAGCAACTCAAGCTTATAAAATAGCTAGGTTCACTGAAAAACCTAATATTGAAGTTGCAAAAGATTTCTTATTGAAGGGAACTTATTTATGGAACTCAGGAATGTTTGTTTTTAGAGCAGATGTTATATTGAGGGAAATTGAAAAGTACTTGCCTAAGATGTATAAATCATTAATGAATATATATCAACATTTAGGAGAAGAAGATGAGGAGCAAGTAACAAGGGAAGAGTATGGTTTAATTGATGGAATTTCTATTGATTTTGGAGTAATGCAAAGAACAAGAAAGGCTTACGTAATCAAAGGTGATTTTAAATGGGACGATATAGGTAGTTTCAATGCATTAAGTAGATATTTAAATCAATATAGAAATAACAATAAAATAAGTAATAACGTATATATTCAAGATTGCGAAAATTGCTCTATATTTGGAGGCGATGAAAAACTGATTATTGGTTTTGGAGTTAAAGATTTAGTAGTTGTTGATGCGGGAGATGTTATTCTTGTTATGGATAAGGATAAAGATCAGGAAATTAAGCATTTACTGAATGATATTAATGATAGTCCTGAATTTGGAGCGTTTATTTAATGAAAAGTTAAAAGTGACAAATTGAGTTTTAATAATAAATTCAATTTGTCACTTTTATTTTATAAGAAGATTAATATTATACTACTAACTCTTCATATTCATCATTTTGTTTTAATAGTTTAGGTGAAGTGAGATTAATTCCGATAGCACCAATAGGAGCAGTAATTAATACACTTAAGATAGCAATAGCTTGCATAACTTCACCACCTACAACACCCATTTGAAGAGGTATTCCAGCTTTGGCAGATTGAACAGTTGCTTTAGGTAAATAAGCTATAATACAAAATATTCTTTCCTTAAAAGATAAATTAGTTCCAATTAAAGAAATAGCAACACCTATAGATCTAACAGTTAGAGATATACTTAGCATTAATATTCCAATCCATAAATACTCTCCAACTAGAGAAGGGTTAATGGCCATACCAACAAAAGCAAATAAATATATCTTTCCATATTTCCATACAATATTTATTGCATCTTGAATTTTAAGAGCTAATTCATCTAAAAATGCTCTTAAAAAGAATCCGTAAATCATTATATTTAATAAAGAATTAAACAGCTTTAAGTGGAAAGTATTTTCTACCAATCTAATTAGTAAACAAACTGTAATGGCGAAAATAACTCTTAAACTATTATGATTAATTGATCTTAGTAACTTTTTTGTTAAAACGGAAAGCAATAAACCAGTTAAAATACTTATAACAATAGTAATAGGAATTGTTATAAGTTCATTTACAATAGAAATAGAACTTCCATTAACAGAAGACATATATACTCCTAAAAAGGTCGTAAATAAAGTTATTGCAACAGTATCATCAGCAGAAGCACCAACTAAAAGCATTTGGGGAATTGCTTTATCTTGTCCTATTTTTCTTTTAATTAAATCAACCATTGATGGAACTAAAACAGCTGGACTTACAGCGGCAATTATAAAACCTAAAATTGATCCTTGAACAAATGTGAATTTTAGAAATATCATGGATAAAACTGCAATTGTAAGACCCTCTAAGGTTGCAGGAATTATACTTAATAAAATAGCAGGTCTACCAATTTGTTTCATTTGAGTTAAACTTATTCCAAGACCACCTATAAATAATACAGTTATTAAGGCAAGATCCTTAATATAGGGTGATATACTTAAGGTTGATTTTGGAACTAAATCTAAAAATGATGGTCCTATAAGCATTCCAAGTAGAATCATTCCTATAAGTGATGGTAATTTTATAAACTCTACTAATTTTCCACTATAATTAGCTAATATTCCAATAAGTATTAAGCTAATTATAATTACTAAAACATTAATTAACATAAATAATCCTCCAAAAATGAAATTAAATTTTAATATTAAAACTTTATAATTACAAAATAGAAAAAATAAAGTTAAAAATTAAAAAAAGCTAATGATTTCTACAACAAAAAAAGTTGTAGAAGTCATTAGCTATAATAAGCGGTTTTGATAATTATCAAGGGAGAACTTCATTCCCTACAATTTTTGATTATATCAGAGTTGGACATGAGGCGCAATATGTGAAAGCTTTAATGTTTAGCATTATTATAATATGAATGATACTATCAGCAATTAAATAAATATATTTCTATACTTAGGGAATTTTAATAAGTATAAAATATAAATGGAGTGAATAATATGAGCAAGCTAAGTATATTAAAGCTAGCATTAGTTTCAGTAATAATTGGTGGAATTTCAGGGTTATGTATTGGAGTATTTTTGATATTGTTAGAAAAAGCTATAGATTTAAATTTAGCTTATAAATCATTAATATTTGTACTTCCTTTTTCAGGAATGTTTATGACTTATCTTTATAGCAAGTATGGTGGTAATTCACAAAAAGGAAATAACATAATAATTGAAAATATAAATGGAAGTAAAGAAAAAATTGAATTTATTATGGCACCCCTAGTTTTTCTTGGAACTATATTAACTCATCTTTTTGGTGGGTCAGTAGGAAGAGAGGGGACTGGGGTTCAAATAGGTGGAACTATAGGAAATTCATTAGCTAAAGCTTTAAAAAGTTCAGAAGAAGAGAAAAAAGTATTATTAATAAGTGGTGTAGCAGCTGGTTTTTCATCTGTTTTTGGAACTCCACTTACAGGAACTATATTTGCTTTAGAAATTGCAAATATAGGACGTTTAAGTTATAATTCAATGCTACCAGCTATAGTTTCAGCCTTAGTGGGAAATTCTGTTGTGAAGTTTTTAGGCGTTAAACATAGTCACTATAAAATACCAGCACAAGAAGCTGTTGATATAATTAATGTTTTAAAGGTAATTGCATTAGCAATTTGTTTTGGATTAATTAGTAGATTATTTGTTTATATGACACATTGGTTTAATGAAAAACTAATAAAGTATTGTAAAAATAAATATTTAAAAATATTTGTTGGTGGTACTTTAATGGTAATAGCTACGTTGTTTTTAAGAAATAATTTATATAACAATTTAAGCTTAGGATTATTAAATGATGCTTTTTATGGAAAAGTGCCCATTTTAGCATTTATTATTAAGCTTATATTAACGGCATTGTGCTTGGGAGCTGGATATCAAGGTGGAGAAGTTACTCCTTTATTTGTTATAGGAGCAACACTTGGAGCAACTTTATCACACATACTTGGTTTGCCATTTGCATTTTGTGCAGCTTTAGGGCTTGTTGGAGTATTTTCAGGAGCAACTAATGCACCAATAGCATGCTTTATGATGTATTTAGAACTTTTTAGAGCAAATAACATTGTATTTGCAATGTTGGTATGTATAATATCATTTTTTATTTCTGGACATAAAGGAATTTATAAAGCACAGTTATGGAATGAGTAAAACACAAATAATATTTGTGTTGACCATAAGTAACATTCGTATTATAATGAATTTATATAGTAAATAATCTCGTATATAATCGGTAATATGGTCCGAAAGTTTCTACCTGCTAACCTTAAATTAGCAGACTACGAGGAGTTGCATATGATGAATAGAATTTTATTTTTTTAAGCAGCACCTCAAATTTAATTTGAGTGTTGCTTATTTTTTTATAATTTAAGTCTGTAAATTACTCCATGAAAGAAAGGAAGAAAACAAATGATTAAAGAACAAAGTCCTATAGGGGATATTAAACTAGCTTATGGTGTAGATGATAATCCTAGTTTATCTAAAAAATTTATATTTGGAATTCAGCATATATTTGCGGCATTTGGAGGAATAATAGTTGTTCCATTAGTAATAGCAAGTGCATTAGGATTTGATGCTAAGACTACGACAACATTAATAAGTGCAACGATATTAGCATCTGGATTAGCAACAATAGTACAAGCTAGGGGAATTGGAAAGGTTGGATCTAGAGTAGCTTGTATAATGGGAACTGACTTTACTTTTGTATCACCATCTATTTCTGTTGGTTCAGTTTTAGGGTTACCAGGAATAATAGGTGCAACTATTTTAGGGGCATTTTTAGAAATAATTTTAAGCTTTTTTATAAAGCCATTAATGAAATTGTTCCCTCCACTAGTAACAGGAACAGTTGTATGTTTAATAGGATTAACTTTATTACCAGTTGCAATAGATTGGGCTGCTGGTGGATCAGGTTCTGCTGATTATGGAAATTTAAAAAATGTAGGAATATCAGGAATTGTATTAGTAATAACTCTTATATTAAATAGATATGGAAAAGGTATAGTAAGTAGTGCTTCTATACTTATAGGAATGATTATTGGATATATAATTTGTATTCCATTAGGAATGGTTGATTTTAATGCAGTTAAAGAAGCAAGTTGGATTTCTATTCCTAAGATATTTGAATATGGTGTTAAGTTTGATTTTAAGGCAGTAATAGCATTTTTACCAGCATACTTTGTTACAACTATTGAAACAGTTGGATGCTTAAAGGCTGTTGGTGAAAGTTCTAATATAGATATGAAAGAAGAACAAGTTGGTGCTGGAGTATTAGCAGATGGTGTAGGAAGTATTATTGGTGGAATAGTAGGTTCTTTCCCAAATACATCATTTAGTCAAAATGTTGGAGTTATATCGTTAACAAAGGTTGCAAGTAAGCATGTAGCTGTTATGGCAGGTATAATATTAGTTGCACTTGGATTCTTACCTAAGATTGCTGCATTAATAACTCAAATTCCACAACCAGTTTTAGGTGGAGTTGGTATAGTTATGTTTGGTACTGTAGCAGCTGCAGGAATTAAGACATTAAGCAAAGTAAAGCTTACAGAACGTAATTTATTAATAATTGCAACTTCTTTTGGATTAGGATTAGGAGTTACATTTAGACCTGATTTTATAGGACAATTACCAGAAGGAATAAAAATGGTATTCTCATCAGGAATTTCTATTGGAACTATAGTAGCTTTAGTATTAAATATAGTTTTAAAAGAAGATAAGATTAATGATGAAATTGAAGAAGAAAATAATATCGTAACTGCATAAAAGTATTAAAATTAGAGATTCTCTGTAGAATAAAAGTTAAAGTTTTTTATTCTACAGGGAATTATTTTATTTTAAAAGAATTATTATATAAATGAATATAGTATAAATTTAATGGAAAAGATAAGGTTCAAAGAGATTTTTTAGAATATAAATTAAAAATTTTTTAGTAAACTTTACTAAAATTTTTTGTTCTGTATAATTATATAGAAGGGATAGGGAAAAATGATTAATATTAATGATATATTATCATATATGGATAAATATGGTTACTTATTTTTGGCTGGAATAGTTTTTTTAGAATATTTAAATTTACCAGGATTACCAGCAGGGATTATAATGCCAGCAGCTGGAATACTTATAAAATCAAGAGGACTAAATTTTCCATTTACACTTATTACATCAGTGATAGCAGGACTACTTGGAAGTTGGTGCTTATATGCAATAGGTTATTATTGTGGAAATCCCATTATAGATAAGATTGAAAATAAATTTCCTAAAATGAAAAAGCCTATTGATAAAACATTTAAATATATAGAAAAGTATGGAGATTTAGGTATATTTTTATCTAGACTTATTCCTGTAGCTAGAACACTAATATCTATAGTTGTAGGTACATTTAAAGTAAATTTTTTTAAGTTTTCATTATATTCAACAATAGGAATTACAATATGGAATTTTGCATTTATTTATGCAGGTTATGCTTTTAGTCATTTATTTTTTTAGAGCTAAATAAGTTTAAATTAAAATATTGATACCAATTAATTAACAAATGTGTTAAAATTGTAATAAATTAACAAAAGAATAATATTATTATGAAAGGTGAAAAAATAAAAAATGGGGATAATGCATTAATAAATTTGGTGCTAAAAGTATGGGAGGCAGTATGAACTTTAGGATATTAAATGGGGATATCGATTTTTCAAGCAAATTTGTTAAATTAAATGAGATAAGAGAAAGGTTTCTTCAAGAAGCATTTAAGTCAGTTGATACATTTAAAAATGAATGTATAAATAGATTTAATGATTTAGATCAGTTGAAGAAAGATGGAGAAACTTTTGGGTATAATTATTTAAATAATTATATCAAAATAGCAGTAAATATTATAAAAGAATTTGAAATAAGCGATATAGATAATGATACCTTTTTTAAGGAATATTATTTCAATAAGTACTGCACTTGGGGAAAGACTTTAGATGAAATTAAAAATAAACATGATGAAGATAGCAATGAGAATTTAATATTATCTAAATTAAATATTAATTCAGATTTAATAAAAACACCTTTCGAAATAAAGGAAAAGGATATAGAAACAGATAATAAAAATGATAGATGCACAATTCCAAAAAAAATATTAGACAAGCTTATAAACTCAATGATAGAAAGTATATTTAATATTAATTTTGCAATTATTGATTTTTTAAATGATAATAATGTTGATTCTGTAGATAAGTATAGTGAAACAGAAGATATAAAAAAATCCAATGAGTTAATAAAAGCTTTGCTAAAAGATGAGATTCCTAAAGATGAAGAAACTAACACCATAGAAGAAATAATAAAACTTAATCCATATAATGAAAATATATATAAGGCATTACTATATAAATATGGTGATGAAGAAAATCAAATAGAACATTTGGGAGAATTTTTAGGATATAATAATATCCATGAATATAAGCATAAATTATTAGATGAATATTATGCAACATTAAGTATAGATACAAATGAAGATATAATTAAAGCAAAAGAAAGTATTAAGAACTTTGCAAATAAGATGAATATTAATGATTATGAAAAGTATATAAATGAGATAGACAAAATTTTAGAAGATAATAATACTTTCAATAAAGATATAGAAAGTAAAGAGATAGAAAATAACCCTAAAATGGCAACGGTTGAATTAGATAAAGAAATAAAAACACCAAAAAGTAAAGTTAAAAAGAATAGCGATAAGGGATTAATTATTGCTGCAAGTATTTTAGCATGTATTTTAGGAGTTTACTTATTAATGGCATTATATTTTAATAGTCATTTCTTCTTTAGAACATCAATTAATAGCGTAAGTATTTCAGGAAAAAGTAATAAATCAGCTCAAGAATTAATGGCAAATAAGGCAAATGAATATGTACTTACTTTAGAAGAAAGAAATGATAAAACAGAAACAATAAGTGGAGAAGCTATTAATTTAAAATATGATTTTACTGAAGCTATTAATAATATTTTAGATGAACAAAATCCATTTTTATGGATAGCATCAATATTCCAACATAAGAATTATGATGTGTCTGAAGGAGTTTCTTATGATGAAAGTTTATTAAATCAAGCTATTGGAAATTTAGAAGCTCTTAATGAAAGTAATGTAACAAATCCTGTTAATGCTAGTCTTAATTATGCAAATGGAGAGTATGAAATAGTAAAAGAAGATATTGGTAATAAAGTTAAGATTGATGAATTAAATTCAAAGATATTTAATAATATTCAAAATGTAAATTCTATATTGAATTTAGATGATGAAGGTTGTTATGAAAATCCAACTTATACTTCTAAATCAAAAGCTGTTACTAAAGCGAAAAAGACTGCTGACAAGTATGTAAATGCTAAAGTAACACTTAATATTAATGAAAGTTCAGAAGTTATTGATGGAAGTATGATTAATCAATGGATCACAATTGATGATGATTTTAATGTATCTTTAAATGAAGATAGTATTAGAGAGTATGTAAATCAATTAGGGGACAAGTATGATAATATAGGTAGCACAAGAACATTTACTAGATGGTCAGGAGAAACAATAAAAATAAGTACAACACCAGGAATTTATTATTTAGATAGAGATACAGCTATAGCTGATATTACTTCTGCTATAGAAGGTGGTGGTACAGATACAAAGGAATTAACATTTAAAACACCAAAAGCAACTGATGAATATGTTCTTAATACATTTGTTGAAGTAGATTTAACAAATCAAACAGTAATATATTATAAAAATGGTGAAGTTATTACTCAAGGAGATGTAGTAACTGGTAATGTTAGTCAGGGCCATTCAACACCTGCTGGTGTATATAAATTAGATTGGAAGGCTAAAGATTATGTACTAAGAGGAGATGGATATGCTTCACCAGTAAGTTTTTGGATGCCGTTTAATGGAGGAATAGGACTTCATGATGCAAGTTGGAGAAGTAGCTTTGGAGGATCAATATATAAGACAAATGGTTCTCATGGATGTGTAAATATGCCATATAGCGTTGCTAAAGCTATTTATGAAAATATAGAAGATTATACAACAATTATTTGTAGATATTAAAATAAATAGACCTTATCAAATTAAGATGTGATTAAGAATTACATAAATAATTTGATAAGGTCTTTTAGATAAAATTCTATGTTTTTAATTTAGAAATTAAATTTGTGAAAAGTATTAAATTATAGTTTTTTTAGGTGAAGTTAAAAAATAATATATTTTTAGAGTTAAAAGGAATAGTATAACTCTTTTAGAAACATTGATGAATACAAATTAAAAATATATTTACAAAATTAATGTTCGTGGTATAATACGAATAAGTGAATTTATTAAAATACTCGTATAAAATCGGTAATTTGGTCCGAAAGTTTCTACCTACTGACCGTAAAACAGTAGACTACGAGGTGTTGTTATTATATTTGAATTATATGTATAGAGAATGTACAACACTTCTAAATATTTAGAGGTGTTATTTTTTTTAAGTAAGTTTAGGAGAGGGAATGCAATGGAAATTTTAAAAGAGCGTATATTACAAGATGGAAGAGCATTAAGTGAGACCGTATTAAAGGTTGATTCATTTTTAAATCATGGTGTTGATGCAAGATTAATGTATGAAATAGGTACATATTTTAAAGAATACTATAAGAATCATGGAATTACAAAGATATTTACTATTGAAAGTTCAGGTATTGCACCAACTGTAATGACAGCTATGCAAATGGAGCTTCCAATGGTTACATTAAAAAAGCAAAGTTCTAAAATATTAAATGGTGAAGTATATCAAACTACTGTACATTCATTTACAAAAGGGACAGATTATGAATTAACTTTATCAAAAAATTACATATCAAAGGATGATAATGTATTAATAATAGATGATTTCCTAGCTAACGGGGAAGCAGCTTTAGGAGCAGCAAGATTAGTAGAAGAAGCTGGTGCTAAAGTTGGAGGAATTGGTATTGTAATAGAAAAATCATTCCAACCAGGAAGAGCAATTTTAGATGAAAAAGGATATGATGTGTATTCTTTAGCTAGAATTGGTAAATTAGGAAAAGGTATAATTGAATTTATATAAGATAATTAATATTCTATAAATTTTTCAATAAACATTTTAAAAAATTGACAAATTGAAATTATAAGAATACTATATAAGTATAATGAAAGTTAATAAAGATTGTTAGGTGAGGCTCCTATAAAGAAAAATGCTGCTGCCCAGAAAAATCCAGAGATTCCAATGGGTCAACAGAAATCATCGCGAAGGTGATTTTTAATGTAGCTGACTGAAGAATATGTCTACGCTTTATAGTGCTAAAGCTCTACAAATTGAGAAGTAAGTGAGTAGCAGGCTTTTTGTTGTAGAGACAAAAAGTCTTTTTTATTTGTATTTTTAGGAGGTGGTATTAAATGGACCCTTATCTGAGTGAAAATTTAATTATTGAAAAAACTAAATATAAGATACATTGGAATATAGTCATTTATACCACAATCTTATATAGTTCTAATGATATGTAGCTAATAATCTGAATTGGATATATATCATTAAAATTATAAGTAAAGATGGCTTTTTTCCTATGTATAAAAACTAGGAGGAAATGCTATGAAATTAAATATGAATAAAGATGAGTTAAGAAAATTTTTATTACATGCTCCACAAGCAAGTATTATTAAATATGTGGAAAGCATACACCCGGTAGATATTTTAGATGTTTTACGAGATTATCCAGAGGATAAAGAGGATATTTTATACAGATTACCAGAAGGTTTAATTGCAGATATAATTGATGAAGCTGATGATGAAGAGAAGTATTCAATTTTAATGGAGTTCTCAGAAAATAAACAAAAAAATATTGTAGAGGAAATGTCATCTGATGAATTAACGGATTTATTAGGTATGTTAGATGAAGAAAAAGCTAACAAAATATTAGAAAAGATGACAGATGAAGATGCAAGAAAAGTACGTCAATTATTAAGTTATGATCCAGATACTGCAGCAGGTATCATGGCAACAGAATTTGTAGCACTTAAAGAAAATATGACAGTAGAAGAAACATTGAAATATTTACAAAAATATGGTGAAGAAAATGAAAATATTTATGATTTATATGTAGTAGATAATTTTGATAAGCTTAAAGGTGTAATATCATTAAAGGAGTTAGTTACTAAAAACTTTAATACTAGAATATCCGATGTCATTCATACAAAGATAGAAGGAATACCTTATAATACAGATCAAGAAGAAGTAGGTCATAGATTTGAAAAGTATGGTTATTTAACTATGCCTGTAGTTGATAATTCAAATAGATTACTTGGAGTAGTAACATTTGATGATGTTATGCAAATTTTAAGAGATGAAACTACAGAAGATATACATCGTTTAGGTGGTGTTGACGAAGGTGAAAAGGTTGATGGATCATTAAAAGATTCAGTAAAGAGCAGATTACCTTGGCTAATTGTAAATTTAGTAACTGCAATTTTAGCTGCAGCAGTAGTTGGAATGTTTGAAGGAACAATCCAAGCAGTTGTATCTTTAGCTACATTCATGCCAATAGTTACAGGAATGGGCGGAAATGCAGGAACTCAAACACTTACTATCATAGTTAGAGGATTAGCTTTAGGAGAACTTAATTTTAAGAATATGAAAAAGGTATTCTTTAAAGAAATTGGAGTAGGGGTAGTAACTGGAGTAGTTATTGGATTCATAATTGGTGTATTAGGATATATTTGGGAAGGAAACTTCATGTTTGGAATAATTATATCAGTAGCAATGCTTTTAAATATGATAGTAGCGACTATTACTGGATATTTAGTACCAGTTGTTTTAAAGAAATTTAAAGTAGATCCAGCACTAGCATCATCAATATTTGTTACAACATTTACTGATGTTTTAGGATTCTTCTTCTTCCTAGGATTAGCAACATTATTAATTCAATATCTTATGTAATTAAAAATAAATGGACCCTTCTGAAGCAGTAAAAGCAACAGAAGGGTCAGTTTATTAGAAATTATTATTGGATAAAGCTAGCTATTTTATTATATCGTTCTGAATCTTCATTTAAATTAATTTCATTTTTTACATTTATAAATCTTTCCACAAGGCAGCAAGCAGCATTTCTATCTGCTGTATGAAGAGTTCCATTAATTTCTACTAATGGACGATTATATTTATCGAAACCTTTTAAGGAAACTGAAAAACCATTATTTTTTAGGTATTTTAAAACCTTTCCTAAAAATTCATCTGTATCTGTTGTAGTTCTATCATTGATGTAAACATCGAAACAATCTTTATTGTGTTTATAAATACCTTCCATATTAAATCCCTCACTTAAAAATTTTTAATACACCCTAAATACCATAAATAAATGTATTTATACATATATATTCTATAAAGAATTTAAAATTCCTTTAAACGTTTACAAAAATAAAATTAAAACTTAAAACTATTTTGAGATAAAAAGAAAAAACAGAGGCACTAGCAGACTACCTCTGTTTTAAACCTATTTTTGCCTGGTAGGTTTATGAATTAATTGTACCATAAAAATACAATATATTAAATATAATATATTCATAATTATGCAAAAAGAATATTTTTATGAATATTCACAAATAAATATTTATAAATAGATATAAACTAGTCATAAAATATATAAAAATATTATGTGGGAATTGTTGACAATAAATGATAAGAGGTATATAATAACTCATATAGAAATTAAATAACCTGTTAAAGGGGAGTAGTATAAAATATAACATCAACAATCGCGGCATAGGCCTGGTGTTATATACCAATTTGGTTACGAGACTTTTAATATAATCCTTAAGTAAAGAATAACTTAAGTTGAGGATTATATTAAGAGTCTCTTTTTTTATTTATAAAAAAGAGAGATATATTATATAAATAAGGGAGGATGTACAATGTCAAAATATTTTTCAATTGAAACAGAAGAAATATTAGAAAAATTCAATGTTTCAAAAGATGGACTAAATGAAAAGCAGGTAGATGAAAATATAAGTAAGTATGGATTGAATGAGTTAAATCAAAAGAAAAAGAAGAGTGTATTACAGGTATTTATAAGTCAATTTAAAGATTTATTAATATTCATTTTAATTGCTGCAGGAATTATTTCTATGTTAAGTAATAATGTTGAAAGTACTATTGTAATCTTTGCTGTAATTATATTAAATGCAGTATTAGGAACAGTTCAACACTTTAAAGCTGAGCAGTCATTAGATTCACTAAAAGCATTATCATCACCATCAGCAAAGGTTATAAGAAATGGAAGTAAGATTGAGATTCACTCAAAAAATGTAGTGCCAGGTGATATTTTAGTTTTAGAAGCTGGAGATTTAATTACAGCAGATGGAAGAGTAATTGAAAGTTATTCGCTTCAAGTAAATGAAAGTTCACTTACTGGTGAATCATTAAGTGTAGATAAAATTACAGAGAAAATTGATAAAGAAGAAGTAGCATTAGGTGATCAAAAGAATATGGTGTTTTCGGGATCATTAGTAACTTATGGTAGAGCCTTAGTACTTGTTACAAATACAGGAATGAAAACTGAAATAGGTAAAATAGCAACTCTTATGGATGAAACTCAAGAAAAGAAAACTCCACTTCAAGTTACCTTAGATGATTTTAGTAAAAAACTTGCAATAATAATATTAGCTATTTGTGCAATTGTATTTGGGTTATCACTATATAGAAAAATGCCAGTACTTGATTCTTTGATGTTTGCAGTAGCACTTGCAGTTGCAGCAATTCCAGAGGCATTAAGTTCTATTGTAACTATAGTTTTAGCATTAGGAACTCAAAAGATGGCAAAAGAAAATGCAATAATTAAAAAAATTAGAGCGGTTGAAGGATTAGGGTCTGTTTCGATTATTTGTTCAGATAAAACCGGAACATTAACTCAAAATAAGATGACTGTAAGAAAAGTTTATGTAGATAAAAAATTAATTAATGGTTCAGAAATTTCCTTAGATAATAAGGTTCAAGAATATCTAATTAAGAATTCAATTTTATGTAATGATTCAACCTCAAGAGAAGGAAAAGAAATAGGAGACCCAACAGAAGTTGCATTAGTTAATTTAGGGCATGATATTGAAATTGATGAATTGAACTTAAGAAATGAGTATAATAGATTAGCTGAAATTCCATTTGATTCTGATAGAAAGCTTATGAGTACACTTCATAAGATAGATGGTAAAAATATTATGTTTACAAAAGGGGCTCTTGATGTAATTTTAGATAGAGTTAAATATATTATGACATCAGATGGGGTTAGGGAATTAACATTAGAAGATAAAAATGAAATTTTAGATGTAAATAGAAGTTTGTCTGAAAGTGGATTAAGAGTTCTTTCTTTCGCTTATAGACAATTAGATGAAGTCAGAGAATTAACATTAGAAGATGAATATGATTATACTTTTTTAGGATTAATTTCAATGATTGATCCACCAAGAGAAGAAAGTAAACAAGCTGTTGCTGATTGTATTACAGCTGGTATTAAGCCAATTATGATTACTGGTGATCATAAGATAACAGCATCTGCTATTGCTAAAGAAATTGGCATATTAAGAGATGGAGATAGGGCAATCGAAGGATTAGAAATAGATAAAATGTCAGATGAAGAATTGAGAGAAAATGTTGAACATATATCTGTTTATGCAAGAGTATCTCCAGAGCATAAAATTAGAATAGTAAAGGCTTGGCAAGATAAGGGGCAAATTGTTGCTATGACAGGTGATGGTGTTAATGATGCACCAGCTTTAAAGCAAGCTGATATAGGAATTGCAATGGGAATAACAGGTACAGAAGTATCTAAAGATGCTGCATCTGTAATATTAACAGATGATAATTTTGCAACAATAGTTAAATCAGTTTCAAATGGTAGAGGTATATATAATAATATAAAGAATTCTATTAAATTCTTATTATCAGGTAATACTTCTGGAATAATTGCAGTTTTATATTCTTCAATAATGGCTTTACCAATGCCTTTTGCAGCTGTTCATTTACTATTTATAAATCTTTTAACAGATAGTTTACCTGCGATATCAATTGGTATGGAAAAATCAAATAGAGATTTATTAAAGGATAAACCAAGAGGGAAAAATGAATCTATATTAAATAAGGATTTCTTATTAGGAATTGGATTTGAGGGATTATTAATTGCGATATTTACAATGGTTGCTTTTTATATAGGAAATCCAAAGGAAACTCCATTAACAGCTTCAACTATGGCATTTGCAACATTGTGTTTAGCAAGATTATTTCATGGATTTAACTGTAGAGGTAAAGGTTCAATATTTAAATTAGGTGTATTCTCTAATAAATATGTGTGGTATGCATTTGGAGTAGGGTTAGTATTATTAAATGCTGTACTATTTGTACCTTTCCTTCAAAATTTATTTGAAGTTGAAAATTTAGCGTTTAATCAATATGTATCAATTTATGTACTTGCATTTATTCCAACTTTAATAATTCAGTTGAAAAAAGTAATTTTTGAATTTATAGAAAATAAAAAAAGTAAAAATAATGCAAATATAAATAGATCTGGTGAGTTAAAAGATATAGCTTAGATCATATTAATTGAAAAGGTAGGTGATTTCCTACCTTTTTTTATATATTAAACCTTAAAAAGACTAATAGATTTCAAATAAAAATCAAGAAGTCCTTAAATTTACAAAAAAAGTTGACTAAATTACTAGGATAAGCATATAATAGAAATATAAACATATGAACAATTATTCATATGTTTGCGTTAAAGAAAGAGTATTAAAATCAATAAAATAATTTTAAATACAAATAATATATAGGGATGAGCATAATTGATCTTTTAAAAAGTGAATATTAATTAGAGATGAAAAA
>ERZ791641.433-NODE-433-length-40158-cov-3.459567_pt1 | contig 40158 bp, 29 predicted proteins | sample MGYA00510055_ERZ791641 | MGnify/ENA primary metagenome ERZ791641 (study PRJEB30046, sample SAMN00715226) | human gut metagenome | study: EMG produced TPA metagenomics assembly of the A metagenome-wide association study of gut microbiota in type 2... | reverse complement strand
ACTAAGTTTGAGCACCATACATTTCTACATCATTCTCAAACCGTATTTGCAGTTATAGCCGACATAGTCCAGTTTGAGCACCATACATTTCTACATCATTCTCAAACTCCGGACTTGTCAGATGTGGGTATTGTGGTGTTTGAGCACCATACATTTCTACATCATTCTCAAACGCTTGTTGCATCCTCTGTGGTGTCTACTCGGTTTGAGCACCATACATTTCTACATCATTCTCAAACGGAGAAGTGCGTTTATTAAATTTCCCACCCGTTTGAGCACCATACATTTCTACATCATTCTCAAACTAGCGGGATGGTGCGATGTAGATTCTATCCGTTTGAGCACCATACATTTCTACATCATTCTCAAACGTAGTATCTCATATTTGCTCTTGATTGTTGGTTTGAGCACCATACATTTCTACATCATTCTCAAACAATCCGCAAAAGTATAGATGTTATGATGGCGTTTGAGCACCATACATTTCTACATCATTCTCAAACAAGTTGTAACGCCTATATTTCCGCTTGTTGGTTTGAGCACCATACATTTCTACATCATTCTCAAACCGCTTTTATTGCTATGGTGCTATGCACCAAGTTTGAGCACCATACATTTCTACATCATTCTCAAACGACTGCATTGTTACACATTGACAAACAAGGGTTTGAGCACCATACATTTCTACATCATTCTCAAACTACAGCTATCCGTATCATAATACACATTATGTTTGAGCACCATACATTTCTACATCATTCTCAAACAATTGCGCCATTATCAACACTCCCCTCTTCGTTTGAGCACCATACATTTCTACATCATTCTCAAACTCCTTATATTGTAAGGTGTCATTAGATAAAGTTTGAGCACCATACATTTCTACATCATTCTCAAACCTCAAATTAGAAAATGAAATGCCATCACTAACATAAAATGTATCTCTATTGTGTTCAAACACACTAATCTATATAATAATATAACTAAATCTTTCTCTTTTTTCAATAGATTTCACAGTTATCCTTATCAATAATATACCACTTCTCACCATCTATTCTACTGTCAATATAATGTTCCATTAATAAAACATTCCATTCTCGACAGCACACTTCTGAATACAATAATTTCATTTCTTCAGCAGAAAAGTATTGTCTTAAATTCCAGAATATTAATAATTTTGGCTTTATCAATTCCTGGAGCAATATACAATATTGCAATAACCGCTCCAAGTCCGTTTCATATTCAGTAACTAATTGAATACCCATAGCTTTCGCCAAACTCGAATAATCAAGTTCCTCATTGATACTGAACTCAAACGAATACTCCACCTCTAGATTACCAAAGAATGTTTGGATATGTGTGTTTAGCTCCTGCCCCTCTCTCCAATGCATTTCGTTCACTGCTTTTTCTGCAAAAGATTTCAAAAAGGCAGTAACCAGCTTTCTTTGATTAACATCTAGCTGCAATGGGTTAAAAATCATTTCCATGACTTTGCTGATTTTTAATTCTTTATCATCTTCCGACAAAACCCAGTTGCCGCTATCACCACTTTGCTGAGATATTAATTCCTTTTGAATCTCCCGCCATCTTACCGGTGATTCTACAACACACACTGGTATCAGAGAATCATCCTTTCCAAATTCTATATCGAAATGAACATCCGGATGTGTTAATTTCAAACATCCCCCTCCCCTCTTTTACTGTGATTACAGTATAATTAATCGTTCATCACTCTGAATCACTTCACTTGTAACTTCCCCGACCAAAAGTTCCATTCGACCATACTGTTTTTCGGTAATCGTCAACATTTGCACCAAACCCTCAGGAGGTTTGTTTTTGCGAACATTATCTTCAATCCTTTGGGCTATGCTGGTATTTAATGCTAACTTACTATAGATCGACTCCTGTTGCATAACAAACCCACTTTTCAGCAAATATTTCCGAAATTTCGCGTATTCCCGCCGCTGCGCACTTGATAGTACAGGAAGATCGAACATTACTATCACTCTCATGTACCTATAACTCATAAGAATAAAAGGAAAGCTGCGCAATGTCCGACTCATTCAAAGCATCGAATACGCTCTTAACATATTGCTTGATCGCATTTAGGATGACAAAATGTTTGCCTTCCATTATTATTTCTTCATTTAGCAAAGCAACTAATTTCATTTTTTGTTCATGCTCAAATTCTATTGGTCTCATTTCACATACCTTTCGATCGACAAGTACACGATACGGTTCCATTAAATCTGAGCCCAAATTAAATTGGTTAAACATATTATCATGGAATAATCCCAGCTGCGTAATGTATCCATTCATTACAATTTCACGATTAATTGCAGAAAGCATCAGTGAATATCCATAATTCAATGCTGCATTAATCGGGCAATCTTGACTCCGTGAGAAATCCATGCCAAACAATGCGTTAAAATATACTTTTGCAGCATGTCCTTCACGATTAGTGGCATCATTCCATTGTATCTGTTGAACATAGTCTCTCAGCAGCGCAGCTTCCGTATTCTTCCCCCTTTCCAGCAAGAATTCCGCCTGCTTATTTATTTTCTCACGAACAATTTCCGTCCACACAGCTTCCTTCACAGACTGTGGCCACGTAATTTGTGTACGGATTTTATTGCTTGTATCATGTGAGCCATAATACGAAATCAACTCCGAGGATGGATTTCGCTTATGGTCACAAAATATCACTTTCACCTTCTGTCTCGTTAATTCCGCCAACAATCCAACTGTCAGTGATACAGAAGTAGATTCCACAAGCAGAAGTGCTATTTCTGAAATATGTATCTTCTGCGTTTTCATCTCACTTCGTACCACTAAATATTGCAATTGCAAATCCAACTTTGCCGTGTTGTGCACGACAACAATCCGCCAACTCATATCGTTTTTAGATCAATCACTTGTTCATAGAAACCTGTAATTGATTGGTTGATGATTTTTATATCTTCTAATTTTGATATATCATTATTAAGCACCAATATTCCCGCCTTCCCCGGTCCATCTATTAATTGCAAATTTGCAGCTTGACTGGCACATTGAAATAAATGTAGAATTTCCATTAATATCAGACATTTCTGCTCATTGCTCATAGATTGAAAAATTTCTTTTCCAGTCTCTATTCTTTCTATTTGTGCTGATAGCCTATGCCCATACAAACTATTTCTTAGCTTACGCAGGAATTCATCATAGAGCTCTTCCAAGACTTCTTGTGTCACTTCACTTTTTTCAGATAAAACTGTCTCTTTATTCTCCTTATAATCGGCACAATATTTACCTATCTTCTTTACTGTCAACTGCTGCTTTTCACTCAAAACTAGTTGATTTGCTCCCTTAAATAGTAATCGTTTTTCTGTTCTTCCCGACAAATGCATCTTAAACCCATCCACGTCAAATAGTGTGTTGATCTTTATCTTGGATAATCGCACGTCTGGATTCACAAGACCTAGTTCCTCCTCGCAATATCGTCTACGAAGCTCCACAGATTCCTCTAAGCTTTTCGCCAAATATACCGGCACGAACTCAATCGTTCTCTTTCTCTCTCCCTTCTTACCATCGGATTCCACCAGCATAAAATAAGCACCACTCGCCTTATTATATGCTCCATATTTCTCGATCGACTGGAGCCTCTCGTCGACCCCTCCCTTGATTGGTATCTGTCCTTTCCCTTTCTTCAAAATATTTTGATCAAAAAGTCCTCCTTTCACTTCGTATGCTCTTCTGGTAAACAGAATATTATTTTTACGCATCCATTTCTTTACAGTACATATTGTCCCGTTATCTCCAGGAATCCATGCTGTTTCATTTCCACGTTTTACCGTTTCATTCTCAAACATTTTCTTTAAGTTGTATGTACGTCCTGGATTGTTGCGCACAAACCAAGCCGCATCCTTTGTAAATTTTACATAGTATGTGTTGCCGACAACAATATTCAAATAGGCATCTTTGGCATGATGGAAATCATTCACCTCACGCACTTTGATCATTTCAAATTTATGCCGGAATTCACTAACTGCACGAGCTTTTGCATAAACGATTTCGGCATCAGGATATGCCTCTTCCAATAAATGCGCAACCGCTTTGGTACTCTGACGTGTCTCCACTAATTGTCTGGCAATAAAACCAGCCAACTCATCTTCACCAAATGGCTCTGTTCTTGTCAATCTCTTATATTTTTCTTTAGAGATCAATCCCTTTTTCAACAGCGTGCTCCATAATGCTTTTCCTGCTTTTCGGTATTCCTCAGAGACCGGGAATGTATCTGTCTTTTTGCTATTTAAATCTCTTTTGACCAATACGCGGTTGTCTATACTATCGTCCATAACCTTCGATTGTGGATATATATGATCAATATCATATCGGTTTGTGAATAACTCATCCAAATCAATGGCATCTCCGGAATACATACATCTTCCCATCTGCGAATAATATAAGAAAAGTTTGTCACTGCGCAATGCATTGTCAGACTCCTTATTTGCCAGACGGTCGTATAATTCCGGTGCTTCCTTTTTGCAGGCTTTGTAAAGATCCAACAACTGGTTTCTTCTAGAAACTTTTCTCACGCCTTTTTCACCGGGCTCTCTTGCAACCTCGACAAAAATGCGTTTTGGTGCACCACCCATTATATTTGTAATTTCCCTTACAATTTTTATAGTTTGCCAAATTGGGCGCTTTACTGCAGGAGACACATAAAGCTCTTCAATGTCTTGATATTCTATCTCTCCTTTTTTCATCTGTCCGGCATTCCATTGCTCAATCTGCTTTGTATAATCGTATTTTCCACTTAAAAGTTTCATTAAGTTCTCATTCGTTTCCCAAAGCGCAGTGATGATATTCATCACTTCACCAGTCTCTTTATTGACTGATTCAATATTTTCCAAAAAGGTGCGCGACAATCTGCCCCACCCTGCATATTTTTTGTTGGCAAGCTGAGCAACCTGTTTGTCAGACAACATCGGATATTTTCTATGAATACGCTGTTTCAACATCTTTTGAGAATCTGCAAATAGCGTAATATCTCTAACAATATCCTCCTGCTCACTTTCCGAAAGGACCCCCGTTCCAACGATCTGCTTAAAATCATGATACGCTTTCAACGAACTCTTAAAATTCTGATCAAATCCGGATAGTTCTTGTTCTTTAGAAATTACGCCGTTGATTCTAAGGTAATCCTTGACCTTTTTCCCTGTTACACGTTGGTATTTCTTGAAAACATTATTATAAATATCCTGCTTAAGTTCCGGAGCTATCAGTTCCCCATCAATGCGCAGATTATTTAGCTCGTTCAATACATTGAATTTCGCATACAACAATGATTCCTTCGGCAAAACATCCTCTCCGATCAGATACGTGCATTTATTCGTCATGCGTTCAATAAATTTCGTTGCACTTTCTTCCTCGTCAATCATTTCTGAAAAATTCCATGGATAAATTTTGCCTTCCTTTTTACGTACAGACCAGCTATGACCACCTTTATCTTGATGCGCCGTGTTCAAAGGTCCTACGTAGTACGGAATGCGGAAGCGGAATATCTTTTGTATTTTTTCCACTGGCGTATAACCATCTTGATCTTTCTCCAACAAAAACGGATAGAATTTCTGTGCGTTGTCCAATATTGCATTCAATTCATTCTCATGCAATTGATAAGGAATAACTCCATTATCGCGAATCATTTGTTTTGGAAATAATGTTCCAAGATCCATCTCTGCTTTTAACTCATCGATTATCTCTTGCCCCATTTCATCCACAGACAGACGATCCAGCTGCTTTTTTAAAAATTTATAAAAATCTTCCTGTGAACATTTTTTCTCAATCGGCTGTTTTTTTCCATTTTTCTTTGCCATGCCAATATAAGCACTATAATTTGCCTCATTTTTCTCAGACACACCAAAAACAGCCTCGTAAACTTCTTTATCCATCCGAAGAAGCTGCTTCACTTTCCGCAGATCATCACGGTGTTTCTCATAGGTTTTAACTTTTGCTTCCGACAAAAAGCGCGCATCCCCCAGTATATCATGCAATACCGTCCAATCATACACACCCTTTGCTGCTGCTATAAGCAAAAATCGATCCGCCAATACAGACTCTATTTCTACCTCTTTTTCTTCATAACCATTATCAGAAAAGCATATTTTCGAGATCTCTTCTTTATCCAACTCCGGATCAGCAAAAATATCACTTAGCTTTACGGTGCAACCCGTAATTAAAGCTGCTATCGCTTTCTCCTGTTTTTGCTTCTGCTTATCTGTTCCTACTATGAGCTTGCTGACCTGCGTCTTTTTATCTGATTTTGTGCATTGAGCATCACTCATAATGTGTTCCAATTGAGTCAACACCTCTTCTTGCGTCAAAGATTTCAGATCAATCTCTTGTTCTTCAGCCTGCTGCACTAATGCCTCAATCGCTGTTGAAAATTCTTTTACTTCTGATAATTTCTTGCCCTCAAACAGAAAATGTCCTCTATGCTTAATAATGTGATGCAATGCCAAATAAAGCAACCGAATATCGGGCTTATCTGTTGTATTCGTTGCCAACGCATAGCGCAAGTGAAAAATTGTCGGATATTTCTTATAATAGTCTTTATCTGTAAATCCATCATCTGCAAACAGTGCATACGGCAGCTCCGGCATGTTTCCATTGATGTCTTTCTTATCCTCATGCCAATACTTGCTCTCTTTCATGCGCTGATAGAATCCCATGTCTTTCTTGCTAATCTCTTCCGCAAAGATTTCCTGCAATAAATGTAATCGATTTTTACGGCGCTCTGTTCTTCTTCGAGATGTTCGAAAGATTCTTCTTTCTTCGGCTGTCTTAGCAGACTCAAACAGGCGAATTCCCCATAATGCCTTACCATGACGTTTGATAATATTGTACGTCGGATCCGTCACTGCCCATCCTACAGAACCGGTTCCCATATCCAATCCAATATAGTACTCTTCAAATTTTTTCATAAAATCCTCCTTTTTCTCTTGACATGTCGTAGTTTATGCTTTATTATTGATGTCAGTTAAGTACCATACGTATTAACTACATCATAAGTTCAAATAAAAATTTATTCAAATCGCCTTCGGGCATCACAGTGTGTGATTTAATTGAACTTTAGGAACTCGCCTCGGCGAGTTTTTTTGTTGCTTGTTCATACCAGATCATCTCCTCCCCATCACTTCAATCTAAGAATCAGCACTTGTTATCCTTCATAACCAATTCCATTTCCAGATCATCCGCAAAATATTGTCTCCTCATTCTTTGAATTTCCTTTTGTAGTTCACTGACAACTTCCTGCGGTGCAGCAATCTTAACCCCTTCTCCTAATCCTAACACCCATCCAAAAAAATTATTACTGACAACCACTTCAACTTTTGCTTGAAAGTGATCCTCATCCACCGGGCGAATTTTAACGTCTCTTCCAAATCTATCTACGATCACACCTATAAACCCATTTTGACAAAGCAGCGTGACCGATTCCTCTTTTCCCGAAAACATTCCAAAATGCTTCTCTGCGTAGTTTGCTATATTTCCCTGTGGAAATAGCTTTTGACCTTTTCTTTTGCATTTCATCGGTTGAATACGTAACATCTTGTCGACTCGAAAATGCTTGACAAGCTCAGCCTTTGCGTCATATCCTACCATATAATAATTCTCATTATCCCAAATCAGCCCCCACGGAGATATTATGTATCTCTCTCCTTCGTGTCTTGGCTCCATCTCCTTTTTCAAATTCCACTGAAAATATTGAAATGAAATCATTACGTCTGCTGTAATTGCATTATGTATTTCATCTACATTATAGTAGATACTTTCGTTCATGGTTTTTATCCGACCGTGAACATATACCTGTTGATTTAACTGTTTCGCTTCGTATTGACTAACGTAGCGTTCCAGTTTCTCTATAAGCTGGCTGGATTTCTTCTCTGTGATAAATTTAGAAGACTGTACCGCGTCTACCAAAAGTTTCAATTCCGCCAATTCCAAATTTCGATTTCCTACACAATAATATACATATCGTCCTATGTGCTTTTTTTCAATATCAATTCCAAACAATTGCAGAGCTTCTAAATCAGAATATATACTCTTTCTCTCTGCCGCAATGTCATACTTGGCCAACTCATTGATAATCTGCTCTACCTGCAAACCATGTTCATCATCCGTCAGTCGAAGCATAATCTTTGCTAAATACAACAATTTTAGCCTTTGATTCGGTCGTTTTGCCATTTACCCTCCCATCTCTTATACGCATACCTATCGTAGATTTCTTGGTACAAAATTTAACATTACTTGTCTTAGTGTGGATTCTCTACACATTCTTTTATGACATGCCACTATTATAGCACATTTATTGTCCCATAAAACGTACTAAATCGTATTTTTCAATAATTTAGGTTCTTCTTTGGATCGGTGATTTTTGATTTTGTATCCACAATTCGGACATTTTCTTACGGTATCCGAAATTTTCCGGTTGCATTCCGGGCAGCTAATTAGTGCCATTTGCTTTTCATCCTTTCTCTTTTATCGTAATAGATAACATAACATTTTCTATTTTACGAAATCCTCTCATATGCAGTGCACCGCCCCGCCCACCTTTTGACTTTCTCCCTCAAACTTTGTATAGTATATATGTTGTGCCATCGGGCACACGTTACATTTTACGACTGCGAGGCATCAGCTTTTGATATACGCCCGGTTTCTTTAGAACAGAGGGGATGGTCGCTGGTTTTTTGCAGCAAAGCAAACATTGGAGGGTACCTATGAAATCTTTTGGTAGTGAGGGGATTTTATTCCCTGTATATTTTATTATGCTGGCTTTGGCCGTATATCTGAACGTGTTTACGGGTTCGGGTCTTGATATCGCCAACATTATCATTAATATTGGAATGTTTTTAATTGTCGGCGGGATTATTTTGTATTCTACGACACATTGTTTCATGCCTGCTAATCGGATGATGGCTAGCCTGCATCTTGCGGCACGCAACTTTCAGACTGACTTCAAACGCAAAGGCGATTATTTGTGGGATGATTATAAAGATAATCCAAAGCTCTTTGGTAACAAATTGGCAGATACACGTTTTCGTGAATATTGCGAGGAGCGCAGAAGATTAACGATGTTAGAGCGAAGTGCCCAATGCGATATTGATGATTATCTGAATGAATATTACATTGACAGTGTAATGAAATGTGGATTGATCAGCATTGTTCCCGGCGTAATGACCGGTCTAGGTATTTTGGGTACTTTTATCGGTCTGTCGTTTGGTCTTCAGAATTTTAATACCGGCAGTGCGTCCGCAATTACGGACAGCATTCCGCAGTTGATGAATGGTATCAAGATTGCGTTCCACACATCTATTTATGGTATGGTATTTTCTTTGGTATTTAACTTTGTTTACAAGAAAAACTTAGAAGATGCTTATAATGCCATGGACGATTTTTTGGACAGTTACCATAAATATGTCGCACCCCGTGCACAAAATAATGCGGCAAATATTTTCTTGGATTATCAAGCTTTGCAAATGATGCAGACGGAGAAGATGATGGAGAAATTTAGTGATGAAGTAGCTGATAAGATTGCTCGGGCACTCAGACAGTAACACCACTCGGTTCCGCGTACAGAAAAGAGGTTTATTATGCGCAGAAAAAAGAAAAGACATTTGGAGGAAACCAGTTATTGGCTTTCCTATTCCGATATGATGGCTGCTCTTTTGTTGATCTTTGTGTTGATCATTTCGTTTACAATGCTGCAATCGCAAAGACGTTACGAGCAAAAACAAGAGGAATTAAAGCAGCAGCAGGCTTTGGTTCAAAGCCAACAGGAACAACTGCAGGAGCAGCAGGAACAGTTAGACAAATTGATCGGTATTCGAACGGAACTGATCGAGGCTCTCAAGAAAGAGTTTGACGGTACGGATCTCAGTGTGAAAGTCGATGAAAAGACCGGATCCATCGCGCTTGACTCAAGCATTTTGTTTGATTCCGGACAATTTGCGTTGAAAGCGTCGGGTGAAGAATTGCTGCAAAAGTTTTTACCAAAGTATATCGGCGTATTAACAGACAAGCAATTTAATGATTATATCTCAGAGATTATTATTGAAGGACACACAGATACACAGGGAGACTATTTATATAATCTGGAGCTGTCCCAAAAAAGGGCCTTGTCTGTCGCAACTTTCTGCTTGGATGAAAACAAGAAAGTGCTGTCGACTGCCAAGATCACGAAACTACGCAAAATTGTGACAGCAAACGGCAAGTCCTTTAGCAATCCTATATTGGATAAGGATGGCAAAGAAGATCAAAATGCATCTCGTCGCGTGGAATTTCTTTTCCGCCTGAAAGATGACGAAATGATAAATGATATCAGTGACATATTGAATAATTGATATCAGCGACATTTTGAGCAAAAGATATCAGCGACATTTTGAGCAAAAGATATCAGCGACATTTTGAATAATTGATATCAGTGACAGGAGGAAAACATGGAAATTCATCCGATTGCCCGGATACACTCTGATTTTCCGGGAAAGTTTGGCATTCCACGACAGAGCGGTCTGGTTCCGGAGTTACGCAGCCGTATCATATTTGAACCGGAATACCGCAATCGCGATGCGGTCCGCGGCTTGGAAGATTTTTCTCATTTATGGCTGATCTGGGAATTTTCAGAAACAATACGTGGGGAATGGTCACCTACCGTTCGTCCGCCCAAACTTGGCGGCAATAAGCGCATGGGAGTATTTGCAACGAGATCTCCATTTCGACCAAATTCACTGGCGCTTTCTTGTGTAGAATTACAGGACATTATTTTTTCAAAAGAAGATGGACCAATCCTGGAAATAACGGGTGCCGATCTCATGGACCGCACCCCGATCTATGATATAAAACCATATCTTCCGTATGCCGACTGTAAACCGCTGGCTACGGGTGGTTTTACAGACAGCGTAGAAGCTCATTTGCTGCACGTAATACTTCCGGACAATGCGGGCCAAGTATTGCCTGCCGAAAAGCTTCTTTCTCTGGAAAAAGTGCTGGCTCAAGATCCTCGCCCTTCTTACCAAAACGATCCGGAACGCATCTATGCATTCGAGTTCGCCGGCGTTACTGTCCGCTTTTTCGTACAGGATGACATTCTCACCGTAGTATCTATGAGTTAGCTGCCTATATACGCCAACTTCGGGCATGGGAAGTTGGCGTTATTTATTTGCCCAAAGATAACAGTATGCTTGTGTTCTCGCCGCAAATCGTTCTGTCTTTAACAGATTCCGTACTTCTTCTTTGGTGTACCATCCTGCTTCAATTTCTTCCACATTAGATGTGCTTTGGCGGAATTCACCACGTGCTTTTCCGATGACACATACATTCATCTCATTGCTGAACCCAACCGCACTATAGCTGAGTCCTAACTCATCATTGATCTCATATAGTTCTAACCCCGTTTCTTCCCACAACTCGCGCTTCGCACTCTGCTCCGGCACCTCGCCGGGATCGATCAATCCCGCCGGGAAATTATAAACCCACGTACCTGCCGCCATACGGAATTCTTTGTTCAAAACGATTTTCTCCCCACTCTCATCAGTGACCATCAGCACAACTGCATCCGGCTTATTGCCACGAAGCTCTTCTCTTGTTTGAACATTACGGTTACGGCTGATCATTTCATATATCTTTGTCGTATCATCTACTGTCTTATAAGTAATATCATAACGGGTAATAAATTTACCTTCTTCCTTTTTATCAATCTTCTCAAACTTCATTCTCTAAGTTCCTCCTGTTTTCATTTATATTCTCAAGCTTCTCATACCGGAAGTTTGCGTTATATTGGCGTTAGCGGAGTACAAATAGATACACTCCACAAATGCCGCCCCCAAAAAGCATAGATAACAAAAATGCAGCAATAGACTGTTTGCGTTTATACAGCGAATACAATATCGGACAAAAGGCAAGAACATACAAAGCACATCCTATGAAACCATATATCCGCATAGCTTCGCCTTCCGCAACGTAATCAATAGACCCGGGTTCTTCCATAAGATTACCTGCTGTTAAGATACTGTATCCCAGCCAGATAAAACTAATGCCGCCCCAAATTATCCCTAGCATTATAATTATGCTTCTTTTTGCAAAAATAGATATCTTTTTCATACGTTACATATACCCGCAGCCGTTTTTCGTCGGATGTTCCTTCCCCGAAATATAGTGTGCACGAAACGCCATATTGCATTCTCGCAATTCCATTTCCCCTTCAATATACGGTTCGTACATTTTTAGGATTCCTGCCGAACATCCATCACAGCCACCTGCATCACCGCCCACAGATTCTTCAATGATCGCCATTCTTTCTTCCTTTGTGGTATCTTTTATCAGTAAACTTCTCATCGTCATACCTCCTGTCATTCCAGTAAATAGCGCATGATTTCTGCGCATAATAGCCACACCTATTGTAGCACTCTTTCGCCCTATAGTAAAAAGGAAAGTTGAGTAATTTTCAAAATGCTAGTATACTATACTATCGGGATGCAAAGCAGACACCCATCCCCCTATACCAATAAACAACCCAAACTTCACGCATCCAAAGGGAATGCATCGTCACATATTGCTTATTACGTCAAAGAATACGAAGTATTTTGCAGCCACAACATAGTGGTTTCTGCCATCAGAGAACTACAGTAATTGCCTTGCCGCAATTAGTTTTTAGAGTGATTTCTATATTTTGTTGCCTCTGATGAATGATTTACATGCCTTACAGAGAACTCGAAGTCCCGGAAGCAAGGTATTCATCATTTTTGAAAGGGACTTTGCGCTCGTCGTTACTTATGTCTCGTATTTCAGAGACATTAAGTAACGTGACGTAGCGCATCGTAGCGAAAGCGTCCCGTCCCAAAATGGATGATACCTTGCTAAACCGGGACATCTCAGACACTCTTTCAGGCATGTATACATCAGAGGCCTAACAAAATAAGAAATCACGTAAAAACTTTGCGTTCTGCGACAATTATCTTAGTTCTTTGATGGCAGAATAAGTCAGTTTATCGGCCGCAAAATAGTATGTATATTACAGACGTAATAAGCAATATGTGACGATATAGCAATTTTGGTTGTGTGAAGTTGAAGTAAGAAATAGAAAGAAGCGTAGAACGAACATGAATACTAAGACAAGCAAATATGAAATAGATATGTGTAATGGCTCAATATTGGATAAACTGGTTTCCTTTTCAATTCCGTTGATGCTGTCAGGAATTTTACAGTTATTATTTAATGCGGTAGATATTATCGTGGTTGGACAGTTTACGGGCAATGAAGCACTGGCGGCTGTTGGATCAACGACTGCGCTGATCAATGTATTTGTCAATCTTTTTATCGGAATTTCCTTGGGCGCAAGTGTATTAGCTGCAAGATTTTATGCGACCGGACAAGAGAAGGAAATGTCAGAAACCGTACATACATCCATTACGTTGGCTCTGATCAGCGGAATCGCAATGGGAATTATCGGAGTGATTGCTGCCAAAGGTGCGTTAGAACTGATGGACACTCCGGATAATGTATTAAACCTGTCCACACTTTATATGCGCATATATTTTATGGGAATGCCATTTTTTATGTTATACAATTACGGAGCGGCCATTTTAAGAGCGGTGGGTGATACCAAACGCCCTCTATTATTTTTGATTATTTCAGGTGCGACAAATGTGGTGTTAAATCTTCTTTTGGTGATTCAGTTTCATTTGGGTGTTGCCGGTGTTGCTATCGCAACGGTAATTTCTCAATGTATATCGTGCATTTTGGTATTACGCTGTCTATACCTTTCCGATGGAAGTTATCAGCTCCGCTTCAATAAATTAGGTATGAAAACGCGCTATGTAAAGCAAATATTCCAAATCGGTATTCCAGCCGGAATCCAAAGCACGATCATTAATTTTTCGAATGTTCTGCTTCAGTCCTCTGTCAACTCTTTTGGTTCTGTTGCAATGGCAGGCTACACTGCCGCCAATAATATTTTGGGATTTTTGTATGTATCTGTGAATTCCATTACACAGGCCTGCATGAGTTTTACAAGCCAAAATTATGGTGTACGTAAATTTAAGAGAATGGATAAAGTGTTATTAGAATGCTTAGGACTGACGGTAATTGTTGCTCTCGTTTTGGGTGGTGGATCCTATCTTTTCGGTGCGGAACTAATGCACATTTACACTAAGAGCACCAATGTCATAGAGTGCGGTATAGATATTATGTTATATACAACCGTCACATATTTCTTATGCGGTATCATGGATCTGCTGCCGGGGGCATTGCGAGGCATGGGGCATTCCACCGTGCCAATGATCCTTTCGGTGATTGGCACGGTAGGCACCAGAATTGTATGGATCTATGTCATTTTCCCATGCCATAGATCATTAGACTTTTTATTTATTTCCTACCCGGTGTCGTGGCTCCTAACCATTGTCATGCAGGTGATCTGTTTTTATTTCGTACGCAAAAAGGTGCACAATAGCTAGCTGCTCCACCCAGCTCCTGTTCAATCCTGAGAAGCCGGTTGTACTTTGCAACTCGCTCACTTCGGCTCGGTGCACCGGTTTTAATCTGTCCGCAATTCAAGGCAACTGCCAGATCTGCTATCGTCGTATCCTCTGTCTCTCCGGAGCGGTGGGACATAATACTCGTATAACCAAACTGTTTGGCAAGCTTGATCGCTTCCATCGTTTCCGATAAGGTTCCGATCTGATTGAGCTTAATTAGGATTGAATTACCACAGCCTTCTGCAATTCCCTTTGCAAGCCGTTTCGTATTCGTGACAAACAGATCGTCCCCCACCAACTGTACTCGATCGCCGAGTTCCTGTGTCAATTTCTCCCAGCCAAGCCAATCCTCTTCATCCAGTGGATCTTCAATAGAAATGATAGGATATCGTTCCACTAATGACTTCCAATGCGCGATCAACTCCTCGGAGGAATATCTCACCCCGGATTTTGGAAGCAGATACATCCCCTTTTGATCACTTTTCCATTCACTTGCCGCTACATCAATAGCAATCCGGAAGTCGTTTTCCGGTTCGTACCCTGCCTCTTTGATCGCATCGAGAATACATTCTATTGCCTCTTCATCACTCTGCAAATTTGGTGCAAATCCACCCTCGTCACCAACAGAGGTTGCCAAACCTTTTCGTTTTAATAAGGCAGCCAATGCATGAAACACTTCTGCGCTCCAACGCAGCGCCTCGCGGAATGAGTCCGCTCCCACCGGCATGATCATAAACTCCTGTACATCTACTGTATTGGCCGCATGCGCACCACCGTTCAAAATGTTCATCATCGGCACAGGCAGTTTTGTACCGGATACGCCACCCACGAAACGGTAAAGTGGCATCTTTAACGATTGTGCGGCTGCTTTTGCCGTTGCAATAGAAACCGCCAAGATCGCATTCGCTCCAAGCACGGATTTGTCTGCTGTGCCATCTTTACGCAGCATTACTTGATCGACCGCATACGTATCAGACGCATCCATCCCACGCAAAATACCATTGATAACGTGATTAATATTATCAACCGCCTGCAGCACACCTTTCCCACCATACCGTGTATGATCTCCATCCCGAAGTTCCAATGCCTCAAATTCTCCGGTAGATGCACCACTCGGCGCAGCCGCCCGTCCTATCGTTCCATCCTGCAGAGTCACTTCTGCCTCTACGGTTGGATTCCCTCTAGAATCCAAAATTTCTCTGCCTGTAACACGTTCAATCTGCAATTGTTTAAGCACACTGATCACCATACCTTTCTTACATTCTATTTTTGATCAGTGTTTCCATTATTTATCATTCTATACAGATTCTCATCAAAAAGCCGCCTTATAGATCTCCAGCAACTGCTCCTCGCTTAATGGAATATAATTGTTTTTCAAAAGTCGCAGCTGCGTATTTGCAACATCTTTCGCAAATACCGGAAGATCTTCTTCTTTTACACCAAAGTTCTTTAATGGCTCGCTCTGCAGCACATCATCCATCAGCGCATATAACTTGTCTAGTGCTTCCGTCTGATCTACGCCCAAAGTCTCTGCGATAACCGCCTCGAGATCATTAATTCGCCCTGTCGGTTTGATCTCTTTATATTTTTTCATAACAGAGGCAAACATAAGCTGGTTCGACTGACCATGCGGAATATGATAGACCGAACCAAGTGGATATGCACACGCATGCACTGCAGCACATCCGGCGTATCCAAACCCAAGGCCTGCCCAGTTGGATGCTTTCAAGAATTCTGCTGCGTATTCTTTCCACGCATCTCCACCTCCTGCTGCAACTGCTTTCGACCAACAGAAAAGAATTGTCTTTAATGCTTCTGTCGAAAAAACTCTGGAAATGCTGCATCCGTTTGGACTAAGGAACGACTCTACGCTATGTACCATTGCATCGATCGAAGATGTTGCAAAAATCTTGTACGGAAGGGACGTAAGCAGATTTGTGATCAATACTGCTTTGTCCGGCAGCATCGCATTCGAGGCAAGTCCCATTTTTACGCCTTTGCTAACACGATTGATGACAGATATATTCGTAACTTCACTTCCGGTTCCGCAGGTTGTTGGAATGATAATAAGTGGATGTATTTGTTTCAAGGTGTCCACATTATCGTACAGATCATCTACGGTATCGTCCGGGCCGGCAACTGCGATCACTTTCGCAATATCAATTACTGTGCCACCGCCGACTGCAATGATCCGATCATATTTTTTGTCTCGAAGGGCATTGAGAATTGCGTCGACATCTCCGTCGGTCGGTTCCCCCTTGCTGTATTTTTCACGAAATAATGTCTGTACCCCGGTGTTTAACTCTGCAATATAATCCTGATATGTATGCTCACCGCACAACACCAGATCATCCGATCCCAAATCGGCATCAGCCGCAAACTCAGCAAATGTATCAAATTCCTCAATTTCTGTTTTTATCGAAAATCCTTTCATCGTAATCCTCCATTTCTATCTGCGCCTACATACAAAAGGTATTTTAGCACTGTCTGCGCCTCATACTGCAGCATCTACAGTATCTTCCGCCGCTACATATTTCTGCTCGACAATATCAATGATCAGCTCCGCTGTCTTTTCCCAGCCAAGAAGACTGCTGTCGATCAATATATTTCTTGTATGACGATCGCCACGTTTCTTGCCGGTAATGTAAGCATGACGAGCATGCTGTGCCTTCTCAACCTCTTCCCACTTCGCAGTTGCTTTTCGTTCATTCATCCCCTCTTTCGCCATAACAGCAGCAACTTCTGCTTTTTCCGGCGCATAGATAAAGACATTTAAGACGTCATCTCTATCCCGCAAAATATAATCACTGCTTCGACCAACGATAACGCAGGAAGATTTCTCCGCAAAATCATGAATTGCCTGAAACTGTGCATCAATGACTCGATTTGATAAGTTCGCATAGCGAACACCATAAGAAGTATCAAAGCCATAACGAACGCCGATCTTGGCATCTGCCTCCTCGACCAATCCTTTGGCAACACCAATCCTCTCAACGACCTTATCCACCAAGTCTCTATCATAGTACTCTATTCCAAAATGATCGGCAACCATTTTGGCGATTTCCGGACCGCCGCTTCCGTATTCACAGCCAACTGTTACAACAAAATGTTTGCCCGTATATTTCTTGGTCTGCTGTTCTGCTGTCTTATCTGCAGCATCTGCGGTACTCGTTTCACTTACAATAAAAATGTCACGGCCAAATTCGGCACCGTACTTGCTCTTAGAATAAAAGTAAAAGAACACACCAAGTGCAAGCCAAGCTCCTACAACGATCCATTCCTGCCATACAAGTGCGGCTGAAAAAGATGCCGGAATGATGTATAACAACGTCATAAAGGCTGCCATGGCAACTGCCATTACGCCAACAAATTTGCCCGCTTTTGCCTTGTACGGTCTATCCATGTCCGGCTTCGTCTTTCGCAAAATACAAAACGAAATGGATACGAACATATACGCAATAACACAGCCAAACGATGCAGCATCGACAAGCCATACAAGAACACCTCTACCAAAGAATGGGGCAATACAGCAGGCAATTCCGCAAAGAATAATTGCTGCTTCCGGTGTTTTATTTTTGCCAAGTTTACCAAACATTTTTGGGATCATCAGCGACTCACCCATGGAATACAGCGCACGGCTTCCACCCATCAAGAATGAATTCCAAGAAGTAATGATACCGCACAGACCACCAATAATGAGAACCTTGCCCATGAGTGGTGTATGAAATGCGATCTCGATCGCTTTGGCAGAAACAAGCCCATTCTGTGAAGCCATCTCCTTTGCAATGGCACTGCCCGGCATGATATAGCACACAGCAAAAATGATAAGCAGATACCAGGCAACTGCCAAAAAGATGGACAATAACATGATCTTTCCAATCTTTTTGTATGGAACATTAATTTCTTCTGCCGCCTGCGGAATAACATCAAAACCAATAAACAGGAACGGTGTCATACATGCAACCTTGAATACACTTCCCAGTGTGTTACCGGTAGATGCCTGCCACATCTGACCGGTCACGTTTCCACTATCGCCATTGATTGCAGAGCCAACAACCAAGAGGATTCCGGCAATTGCAATAATCGCCGTAAGAATCGTCTGCAAAACAGCTGCTGTCTTGGCACCTTTAATATTGATCAATGTGATCAATATTGCAACACCTACACCTAACAAAATCGTTGTAAGATAAATGTCTTTGCCAGCGATGGTGTATAAATATACCTGATTAAATTTTGGAAATAAGTATGTAATTACGGTTGGGAGCGCTGTTGCCTCAAAGGCTGCTGTCGCAACATAGCCCAATATGATCATCCACGTACATACGAACGATCCTGTCGGTCCCATCGCACGATAACTAAATACATGCTCGCCACCACACTGCGGCATTGCTGATGTCAATTCTGCATAAGTAAGTCCGACAAAAAATACCATCAGACCACCAATCAACATTGCGATGATCGATCCCATAAATCCCGATGTTGTGATCCAATCGCCTGAGTTAATGACCCAGCCCCAGCCTATCATGGCGCCGAAGGCGATAACGAGGATGTCCCACGATCCCATTACCTTATCAAATTTTGAATTCTGCTCCATAACATTTCCTCCAATTTTTTCTTAAGACGAGTAAGTCATCATTTTTCGCGATAACCTGTTCATCTGTAATGTGATTTCCCTGTTCAAAAAAAGATGTCAGGGCGCAGTTGTTGTGCGTCCCCTGACATCTTCGTCAAGTTTAGGTTATGTAACCGGCTTTATGCAATTGCTTCTTTAATAGCTTCCTCAAAGATCTCAAGACCTTTTTCCATCTGCTCATCTGTCATTGTAAGCGGTGCTAAGAAGCGGATTGTATTACTTGCAAATCCACAGCTTTCCAGCAGCAGACCTTTCTGCATTGCATTTCTGACAATGTCTGCAACCAGCTTTGTTGCCGGCTCTTTTGTCTCTCTATCGGTAACGAACTCGATGCCGATCATTGCGCCAAGACCTCTGACATCACCAATTACATCGTATTTATCTTTCAATGCATTGTATCTGTTCATAACTACATCACCAATATGTCTTGCCTTAGCTGCATAATCGTCTCTCTGCATAATATCCATGACTGCCAATGCAGAAGCACACGCAAGTGGGTTACCACAAAAAGTACCACCAATCGTGCCTGCCGGTGCTGCATCCATTACCTCCGCTCTCGCTGTGATTGCAGAAATCGGAAGTCCGCCGCCTAATGATTTGGCAGTAGCGATAATATCCGGTGCTGCACCAGCCTCCTTCCAATATTCAGAAGCATAATACTTACCGGTTCTGCAGTTACCGCACTGCACTTCATCTGCGATCAGTAAAATGCCATTCTCATCACAGATTTTACGAATTGCTTTGACCCAAGCGATCGGAGCCGGAATAAATCCGCCCTCACCCTGTAACGGCTCAACAAGCATACATGCAATTTCATTGGCAGGGGCACCCCCATCAAAAATCTTATTCAGCTCATCAATATAATACTGAATTGCCTCTTCCTCAGTGTATCCTTTCGGTGCACGGTATAAATAAGGATATGGTGCACGGTAAATGCTTGATGGGAAAGGTCCCATGCCAACTGCATAGGTTTTCTTGGCAGTCAGTGCCATTGTAAGATTGGTTCTTCCGTGGAATGCACCGGTAAAGCAGATCACGCCGTTTCTCTTTGTATATGCCTTGGCGATCTTGATCGCATTCTCGTCACACTCTGCACCAGAGTTGGCAAAATAGGTTTTCATCGTATCACCTTTACAAGGCATGATCTTATTTAATCTCTCGGCAAGTGCTACATATCCGTCATGCACATACACATTAAAAATTGTATGGAAATATTTATCTGCCTGTGCTTTGACTGCATCGATTACTTCCTGATTTGAATAACCAATATTTAACACACCAACACCGCCAACCCAATCGAGAATCTTGTTGCCATCCAAATCTTCAAACATAGCGCCTGCGCCCTGCTTGATGCAGATTGGATAAGTGTTTCCACAAAGCGCCTGTGGAATTGCTGCATTTCTACGATCAAGGAGTTCCTTGGACTTTGGTCCCGGTACCTGCTCTGTTACAATTTCTGGTAATGCCTTTGATAAATCTTTTGTTGTCATATGTTTGTCCTCCAATGCCATAAATTTGAAACACAGGCTTCCTCGCATCATCACTTGGATGCCTGTTCCGCAAACAAAAAGACGCCAAAAAAGTAAAATACTTTTTTGACGCCTTTGTCATTGCTTTATTTTTTATTCTGCAAACATTATAACAACTTTGGCATGCAATACAATGTACTTGCTGTACCAAATATTTTGTGCATGGTACACAATTGCCGCTCACTACCTCTGCATATTACGATAATTTCTTATCATAAAGGCGAGCTTAAGTAATAGACACGTGTCAATATCGTTGATCTGGCGGCCGAGGATCTCCTGAATCTTCCTCAGACGATAGTTCAAAGTGTTACGGTGGATATACATTGCTTCTGCCGTATCCTTCGCATTACAGTTATGGTTGATATACTTTTCAAGTGTCTCGCATAGATTACCCTGATTAACTTCATCTGCACGAAGCAGCTTTCCAATATTTTTTTCAACAAACTCATCCAAAAATCGACTGTCCGTAATCTTAGATATCATCGTGTAAATACCCTGATCTTTATAAAAAAAGACCGATTCTTCCCGTCCGGACATATTCGCAAGTTTAATCGCGGTAGCCGCTTCATTTCGGCTCACCCTAACATCTTCCAAATATCCTGTACTGTTTCCTACGCCGACAACCAGCCTGGTCGCACAGTCTTTCTCGGTAAGCTGCGTAATCTTTGCGAGAATTTTCTTTAACAGCTTATCACTCACATCATACGCCGGCACAAGTGCCAAGACCGTACCGGCCTGCAACTGCGTCAATATATTTTGAGGCAGATAATGTGAAAACTCTGTACGAATGATCCCACGTATCGCTTGTCCGATCGTAAACGAATCGTCTTTATCCCGTTCCTTAAAAAAAGCAAATTCGATCACTCGAAATTCTCCGGACAGATCCACATTCAAATATCTTGCCTGCGCAAAAACATCTTCTTTGTTCAGATGCTCTGCGTCCAAAATAGAGGTGAATAATTGTTCCTCTGCATTTTTGTTATTTTCTTCCAGCACTAACCTCTTGCATATGATCTGACTCAGATCCACCAAAGGGAAACGCATTGGCAGCTCAAACAATGGTAATCGATGTTCGTCGCAATATTGTACCAACTCTTCCGAAATCTGTCCTTCGTTAATTCCCACTGCTGCAATATCATATTCCTGCATTTTTGCAATGAGTTCTTTCAATTTAAGGCTATCATCCGTAAGATCCCGATTGGTTAGCACGACAAATTCACTGCCATGAATATAGCTCTCCATACGATACTCACTCTTTACACATTGCAAACAATCCGCAAAGTATATCCAACGGATCGGATGCATCAGGCCTTCTTCACCCGCCCGTAAGTTTAATGTTTCCCTTAACTCCGGAATCTCCATCATGTCTATACAGTTCATTATGCTGTCCCCTTTTTTGACCAAGTCAGCAAATAGCTGCTCGCTGTCCCTTGGCATCCAAGGCAGCAAACAGCTGCTTTTCTCTTATTTCACCTTACTCAGTGAACATCTGCACCCAGTAATAAGAATACATATCGTTTGGAACGATCACCAGACCAACACCGATCTTCTTAAACCTGTTATTCATGATGTTTTCTTTGTGCCCCGGTGAATTCATCCAAGAATCCATAACAGCTGCCGCACTTCTCTGACCGGCTGCAATATTTTCCCCGCTGGCCGTTGGTGTTATCTTGTACTTTTCAAAAATCGTAAAACAAGATGTGCCATTCGGACGAGTATGCGAAAATGACTTTGTAAGTTCCTTTGCTCTGTCCTGTGCCGCTTTCATAAGTTTCTCATCCATTGTCAATGCTTCAAGCCCTTTTTTCTTGCGGTTTTTATTGACAATAGAAATCACCTTCTTTTGAAGAGAAATATCTGAAGTTGTGTTCTTTTTGCCCGCTGTCTTCGCGTTTTTCTTCGCTGCCTGCTTTTTCGTGACGGTCACTTTACATTTTAGCGTTTTCCCTTTTACTTTAGCAGTCACCACTGCTTTCCCAGCCTTTTTGCCGGTTACTTTACCTTTCGCATTGACCGTTGCAACAGATTTTTTTGAAGATTTCCATTTTACCTTCTTCTTCGTTCCGCGCACTTTTAACGTGACAGACTTTCCTACTGCGATCTTCGCTGTCTTCTTATTTAGCTTGATCGCGGATGCTGCGTCTGCCACCCCACTATACAACGCACTGCCTGCTAATACTGCTGCCATCAATAATGCCATGGCTTTCTTATTCTTATACTGTTTCATAATAATCCTCCATTCTGCGATTCTTTCCCTGCTTACTGTCAACTCACCTCGCTGACAGGATATCTATGTATTGATACAATTATGACATAGATATAACGTAAATTTTAATGGCGTCCGTACATAAAGTCAACCATAATCCCCTGTTGGGAATCATTTTCCTGAAAGGATCGACCGGTTGCAAGAAATTCATCGGACATTTATAATGACTATATGTACGAGATTCTTATATACTATACTGTATAGTATAATATCGCAGGAGTTACTCATTGTAATTACGATGTCAAACACCAGATTCAAACCTTTTGACACTGTAATCTCATTGTACAAATAAGCTGAAACACCGGCTTTTCTGTGCAAAACAAATAAGAAAGTGTAGAGGAAATTATGCATTACCACAATCCATTTCATCAAAAAAGACATACCACGAAAGCATCTCATGGTATAAAGTTTGTTACTTCAATCACTACGACCATTGCGCTGATCTTGGTCTGTGCGCTGGCAGTTTCGCAGATCATTCCGACAGACCGAACGGATCGATCTGCCAAGGTCGCACAGGGTAAAACAACCAGATCAAAAAAGCCTGTGAAAACGACATTTACGCCGGCTTCCGGTGAATTTCGCGGTGTATGGATCTCTTTTCAGGATATTGGAGAAAAGCGCTACACCAAAAAGCAGTTTGAGAATTTCATCAACAAGACGTTTGATAACTGCAAAAAAAATGGATTTAACGCCGTGATCGTTCATGTTCGTCCATTTGCCGATGCCTTGTATCCGTCCAGCTATTTTCCATGGTCTCGCTATGTATCCGGAAAAGCCGGGAAACATCCGGGATTCGATCCGCTCTCCTATGCGGTCAGCGCGGCACATAAGCGGGGCTTAGCTTTCCATGCATGGATCAACCCTTATCGCATTGCCAGCAATACGACCAACGTATATAAACTCCCGAAAAAATCCATTGCCCGAAAATGGGCTGTTTCCAAGAAAGCTTCCAAACGCCGCAATGTATTAAAATGGGATGGGAAACTGTATTTTAACCCGGCTTCCAAAGATGTCCAAAATCTTGTTTGCAATGGTGTCCGTGAGATCGTGCGCGATTATGCTGTAGACGGCATTCATTTTGACGATTATTTTTATCCGAATCTGGGTGCGAAATACAAAAAGGTATTTGACTACAAAGAATACAAAGCATACGCAAAGCGCTGCAAAAAGAAACACAAGAAAAAAGTTTCGATCGTAACTTGGCGCAGGAACAACGTATCCAACATGTTAAAACGTGTTCGAACCATCGTACATAGATTGGATAATAATTGCGTATTTGGCATCAGCCCGGCAGGCAATATCCGTAATTTATATGCAAAAAATAATTATTACGCAGATGTCAAAAAATGGATGCGTTCTTCCAAATATATTGATTATATCTGCCCACAGATTTACTGGACATTCAGTCAAAAGACTTGTCCTTTCCGCGAAACCACAAACAAATGGCTCGCGATACCACGCGCAAAATCCGTAAAAGTATATGTCGGTCTGGGCGGTTACCGCGCCGGCATCTCTAAACGGGAGGCAAAATTAGGAGCGGACGCAGAGTGGGGCACAAGCCGCACTAATCTCAAACGCCAGCTCCTATACTTACGCTCACAAAACAGTTGTGGCGGTTTTATGTTGTTCTCTTATTCCGATTTGATCCGCAAATCGGCACGCTCAGAAATGAAGCGGTTTACAAAATTGCTGAAAACTGTACCTTCAAATGCTGTAGGACCAACTGCGACGCCAACGGCAGCTCCAACCACTGTACCGACGGCAGTACCAACAGGAACTCCAACAGATGCTCCAACGGACAGCTCAATGGCAGCTCCAACAGAAACTCCAGCGGCAGCTCCAACAAACTCACCGACCGTTACCGGCAACTGATCCCGGACCGCGCATTGGAACCGTTACCGGCATCAATCCCGGACCGCACGGTGAAACCGTTACTTAACAGCTAACTCCGCAGGCGGCTTTGCCAGTATGTTGTGCACCGGAATAACGCTTACAATTGCATTTACCAGCATAATTGCCGCTATCAACGTTATCGCGCCCCACCATGGAAAGCTTAGATTCATTCCAAGGGATGGCACGGATGCGGCGAACTTCATAACACCTGTCGTGACCACAACCCCGGGAAGTGTCGTATAGCAATTGATCAGCAGCATTTCAAGTATAAAAGAACGGATAATACTTGCCTTGGAAATTCCAAGCAGGCGATACACCGTCAACTCCTCCATTCGCGATGATGCATTGGAGCGGATCGTATAATAAATGATCAACACAGACAAGATGACAGCAATCATTGCAAACAATGCTTTGCTTCTCGTCTTGTCTTTCATTTTGTTCCGATAGGCTTTCACTTGTTGCTCTGCCGGAATCGTCACTTTGACCCGAAACATTTTTTGATACGGTTTCAGTTCACTTTGCAATTGCTTTACCAGCTCTTCCCGCTGCTCCAAATCATCAACATAATATTTTATCTTCTGCATTCCCACTGCCAACTGGTCTGCTAACTGCTTACCGGCGGCATCTGTCAAAACATAATCAACATCACAGGAATTGTCAAATCCACCCACTACAATGTAATTTTCTCCTGCATTACTAACCGGTTCCTCTTCGTAAAACACGGAACTGTTACCAAGCTGTTGCACCGGATATTCTTTCTGGTTTCCTTGAAATTCCTGATAACTTTTGATCTGATCATATTTTGACTGCGGAACCAGCATCTGATCATCCTGCAAGGTTACATTATCGTACTTACCCGGATACATCTTCTGCAGCTCTGATAATGACATGACCGAATAGGAACTCGCAACCATTCCTAGCAGCTTTGATTGACTGCAGTAAATGGACGCCTCGTTGTTGCCACTAATGCCAACTACCGTCAGATCTTTGCTGAATGAGTTAATAGAAAGTGTCTCTCCTAACAACTCCTTTGCGGACGCATATTGACCGGAAATAGCCGTGTCACTTTTCAAGAAACGATCCGCAACCAGCTTATCGATAACAATCTCATCCGATTTCTTTGGAAGCCGTCCATATAACAGATCTTTCTTCGTAACTTTCGATATGTCCACATAGGAAAAGTCGCGGATCACCTGGCTGCTCCCCCGCATCTGATATAACGTATCTGCCTGTATCACCAGGTCACGCGCTGCATCGTAAAACATCATATCCTTACGTTTCCCTTTCGAAAGCACCTTATTATAGCACTCCTGCATGGTATCACCAACGGCATATTCTTCTGCCGGAGAAGCCAGTTTCATCTCCACCTGTACATAATGTGAATCATCCTTCACAATCTCTTCCCGATGCACCGTAACTGCTGTGATCAAGTCCGATATCGTCAGCGAAAGCATGATTGCTGTTATTAAAAGGATGACAACGATAAATGCCTGCTTTTTCCCCAACAACTTCAAATTTTCTAGTGTCATTCGCCAGGTTGCTTTCCAGGACAACCCGGATTTTTTACTCATTTCCAATGGAGATAATTCATATGAGAAGTTCTCAACATCTTCCATCTCCAGTTTTGGTCTTGGCTCATCAAAAATTTCACATCCGGCTTCTTCCCCCGCAAAGATCACATCACTTGCCATGTCACTCCGAATATAAAGTTTCCCACTTTTCCATGCCATTTTTAATCGAATAGGTTCCTCTTTGCTGTCCGCATTTTGGTACACTTCAATTTCATTTTCATCGCTTTGCATGGCCTGACATGTGAGCTCCGGCAAATAAATATTACCATCGTCAGATCGTTCATAACTGCTGCCGGAATGATTATCGTAATCTTTTGTAATCTCTCCATCCTTGATCTCTAGAATACGATCCGCAAAAAACTCAGCAATACGGCGCTCGTGCGATACTAAAATAACCAGACATTCCTTGGAAATCGCACGCAATATACTCATTGTACGTATTGTATTTTCCTCGTCCAGATTGCCGGTCGGCTCATCTGCCAATATGATCTGCGGTGATTTCACAAGTGCCCGGGCAATAGATACCCTCTGCTGCTGTCCACCCGACAATTTGGATACCAGCTTCTTTTTGTAACGTCCTATGCCAAGCTGCTCCAATACATACGATACTCTCTCATCTTTTTCCTTATCCGTCAGATCATAATGACTAAGTGCAAGCTTTACATTATAAGCAACCGTGTAATCCTGCAGCAAATAATAATTTTGGAAAATATAGCCAAATTTTTCACAACGCAAATGCTCAATTTTCTTTGGCTCGTACTTCTTTAATATTGTTTCGTCTACGGTAAGTGTTCCTCCCTGAAACACATCCAATCCACCAACGGTATTTAATAACGTGGTTTTTCCGGAACCGCTTTCCCCCAAAATACATACCAAACCTGTCTGTGGCAGCTCCAATGTAATATCATTCAATACATGAAGCTCACTTCGTTTACCGCGGTTAAAATATTTCTGTAAATGTTCTATCTTGATCATTCGCTCACCTTCCCTTTTAACAAATGATTAAACGCTGCTACCATCACCATCGCAGCCACATAATTGTACATAAAGTACGCTAGGTACCCGGGCCATTCATAATAGTAGAGCATAGCACGCAGCGCCGGCACAAAGATTCCAACTACATTCATCACTACCGCAACCACGATAATAGCAGTAATACTGTATCGACGCATCTCCATATAATTGATCTTGCCGATCAATTTTGTGGACATACCCATGAATTTTAAGATTTTCTGGTCTTTGATCTGAATCTTAAATATAGAACGTAAGATCAATATCTCAGCAGTCATCATCACTAATAGTATTGCCACTGCAATGCCGATCGTCCTTAAACGTTCCTGTACCAGATCTGAATCGTATTTATCTGCACCAAAACGCAGTGTACTCACAGCCTCATACCCGGCTTTATCCAATGCCTTTAACACATGATCCATTTTGGCATAACTTGTAATATATACCGATGCCTGCCTGCTGTCGGTGCGATAATACTTCGCATAAATATTCTGAGAAACCTCTGCAAAATTTGCCCCACAGCCATTTATCTTCTCACCGGTTTCTACATTCTCGATCTGTTTGACATCCTTGGTTTTCATATCCTTGTCATACTGATCAATATGCAATAAACCGGACTGACCGAAAAGAGTTAAGTCATTATCTTCTGCCCGATACACCGCTGCTTCATATTCACCTGATACACAAAGTTCGTTATCCTTCTTCACGATATCGCCAACAATCGGCCACAATGTTGCCTGTCCCTGATATTTTCCGAGTTTTTGATTATAGGCATATTCATAGAATACTTTGCCACCGGTTACGGTACTTTGCAGCATTGTACATATCTCCGGCGAAAAGTACACCTGTTTATCCTTATTTTTTAACAGTCCGCTTACTTTCATCTTCCGCTGTATATAATTCTCCGTTGATGACCAAAGCACATCGCTTGTATAGAAAAATGTAATCGTATCACCAACCTTATATTTTCCCCGATCGTACAGTACAACTTCATCGATCTTCTTTGGCAGACTGCCCTTTGCGAGATCCGATTTCTTTAAGCAGGAAGACGATCGCATGTATTGATCTTTCTTGACGTATTCAACGTTCTGCGAGTCATACATCCACCCTTCATCGCTCGTACTCATCCTATTATAGCCGTACTCCTGTCTATAATCTTTTCCTTCCTCAAAATAATAATTGATGTCATTCACAATATCATACTGATCCACCGAAACGACGTGCTTCATTTTGGTGAGTCGGTCAATATCTTTTTTCGTCATAAACTTTTGATCTTTGCGTCTAAGTGAAATGCGCTTATCGTCTTTGCGCGCAAAGGATGTTGCTGAATACTCTTTGGTGTAAATATCATCTGCATTCATTAGCAACTGCCCGATAAATAAAAACGATACGATAGCAGCAGCTAAGAAAAATCCCATAAACAATGCGATTTTTTCCGGCTGTCTCACTGCATTCATTCGCACAAAGATCCGCCCTATGGTATGATCGCGAAGTCGTTCCTCATTGCTTTCAGACTTTTTACCGGCTGACGTTTTCTCGTTGTTGTCCACATTCTCGGACATCTCCGGTTTCTGCTCTGTGTCCATATTTTCGGATACTTCCAACTTCTGATCTGTGTCCGTATTTTCGGATACGTCTGACTTCTGATCCGTGTCCATATTTTCGGATACGTCCAAGATCAATGATCCATCATGCAATCGCACTTTTCTGGTAACATATTTTTCTACCTGTTCATAATTGTGAGTTACCATTATAACCAAATGGTCTTGCGAAAGATCTCGAAGCAATTTCACGATCTGCGCTCCGGTTTCACTGTCCAAGTTACCGGTTGGCTCATCCGCCACAATAATATCCGTATCCTTTGCCAACGCACGAGCAATTGACAATCTCTGCTTTTGACCACTGGACAACTTAGACGCACGCTGGTCTCTCTGTGCACTCAGGCCTACCCGTTCCAAATAATGAATTGCCTTGTCTCCAGCTTCTTTCTCAGGCACTCCCATGATCAAAAGCGCACTGACAATATTTTCTTTGGCGGTATAATGACCGATCAAACTATAATCTTGAAAAACAAAACCGATCTTAGTACGACGATATTCTTCCCAGTCATCTTCATCATACTGAAATGTCGGCTGTCCATCCACATAAAGCTCCCCATCATCAAACGTATCCATACCGCTAATGATCCTAAGCAATGTTGACTTTCCGCTGCCGCTTTCCCCTGTGATCGCAACAAATTCTCCCATGCGAAACTCCAGATTGATACCCTGCAATGCCTGTGTCACTGCTGTTTCGGAATAATAATACTTCGAAATATTTTGCAACTTAATTCTTACTTGCTGCATATTTCCCTCCTTTTTCACGTTGTACATACTTTGACTCCCAACATACTTTGACTCCCAAAAAAGCATATCATAAAAAAAGAGGCGAATCTTCCTGGAAAATTCTACCTCTACTAATATATTTTTTTCCGATTGTTGGAAATTTTACTGCAACATTCTATAATTATTGCTGTAATTTTACGTCCTGTCTTTGTTGATGAAACGCATCTGTCCTGCCTCTTCTCCATAACGCTTTGCAACAACTTCCAATCCCTGCAAATGACGACATTCAGAACATAGATTCCCGAAATCCAACGGCTTACCGCAGATCTGACAATACACCTGCGACACTGTTTTTCCATCTGTATTTTTGTACTGAATACGACCGTCACGGATCCATGCGCGTACCTTCGCATTGGAAATGCCAAAATGATCAGCCACTTGAGATTCATTCACATCATTTTTACGAATATAATCTTTCACTTCATTAAACAGATTCATTTCCATGCATGCCGGACATATATCTTTATTATATTTAGGATGTAATCTGCGTCCACACTGTTTACAGCTCTTTATCTCCGAATCCCCAAAACGATTTCTATCTACGATCATACTTTCCCTCCTCTTCTCATATTTCTGCAGCTGCCTTTATTCATAAAGCCGGCTGCCACGAACTTTCTGCTCTTATAAGAATAGCACTCTACGAAAATACCGTCAAGAAAAGATACGATCGAACCAGACTTCGTAAATTTGGAACATTGCTTGTCCAAGACCATCACGGATCCAAATAATCCCCCAAATTGCTATTTATTGTTGGAACAGGCTGTGGCGTTGTTGTGTTCTTACGTTTCGAGCTGCTGTCTGTTCCCTTATTTGAGGAAGAAGAATCGCTGTCTGTCCCGGCATTCCCGTTTGACGAATTCTTGGTCTGCGTATCATCATTCGACTGGTTATACTGCAGATTGGAAATCTGTTCACTATCCATATCATAAACATAACTTCCACTCACATCTACGCCATCTTCTGCTTCTGCCGCAAAATCAATCGTTAGCCTGCTCCCATTTTGTTCCGCGAGCTTGTACACCGCAATTGCTCCACTTTTAAACTGAATCTGTGTGTCATTATATTTGGCAAAGATACTGCTGAGAATATCATTACCGTCTTCCTGCCGGTACAGTTCCGTAGCTTTATCAACATCATACAGCACAAATGTCTGTGCTTTGGTGCCATTATAGATCAATACTGCATATCGTCCGGTCGAAGCATCAGATTGCGGCACCCACTTCAACTCGCAAAAATATCCCTTGACCTCGTTCATCTTTTTCTTGTTTTGGGACATCATGATCTGACCGATTTCCGGACTTCCGGTCGTGTCAGTGGTCGTCTGCACGCGCATACACTCGTTGCCATCGGCATCTTCCAAAGTCTCTGTCTTGCTGACGCCCGCTTCCTCTGTTCCCTGTGACGCCCTTCTATGCTGATTCAATTCATCAGACGATAATTTCTTTGCCAGGAACTTTGTTGCATCGCTGTCCCAAATATAGTACAGCTTTCCATCGGAGAGCTGCATATAAAACAAGTCCTTCACGTCCGATTCCTGACTCGGCTTCACAGACTGCATCGATGCCGCCTGTTCCCCATATACCGCCTCTGAGACGATCTGCAAACCGGTCTCCTGCATCTGAAACATTACGTACACATACGTCCGCAAGCTCTTAACCTGTTTTGCCGGTGCCGGCGTGACGTTCTCGGCGACCTTGCTTGACGCTGTTTTTGACTTGCTGTCCGTTTTGTTGGACAGCAATCTCCCGATCTGCTTTTGCTCTGTTGCATCCCACGCTCTCTGCTGTCCCAAAAGCAGTTCTTGAATCCCATCATTATTATAGTCACCGGTCTGCAGCTTCAATCCCTCCGGGAAATAAAGCGTATCCTTCGCAATCCCCTGCTCTCGAAACACTTTCTGCAGGTCAACAACTGCCAATTCACTGCCTGCTGCATCCGCAAGCTGCAGCTCGTAACTGTTTGCAAGGATCCTGCCGTTGGCTTCATTACGCTTATGCCGCAAGGAAACTGTCTGTTTCAGTCCACTTGGCGACAATACATCTGTCTGCGAAAGGATGAGATTCGTTTTTCTCGTGTCCTTATTTGCGGACAGTTTCTCACTCCCGGCATTCCACGTTCCTCCCGCCCATACATTTTGAACCGGACGTAACAAAAAAAGCCAGAAAAACATCAAAAGCAAAAGGATCACACTGGTCATTTTATAACACATTCGGTCGGATCCCTGATGCAGCAAACGCTGCGACCGTCTCTCTAAGTCTGTTTCAAAGCTTGCACACACAGTAAATGGCACACGGCTTTCCTGCGGTACAATGTTCAAAATCCCTTGTATATACGCATTCTTGTCTGCCGCACTGCATCTGTCCACGGCACATTCATCGCACGCCATCTGCTCATCCCGTCTAACCAAAAATACGGCAGCCCATACGCAAGGATCGTACCAATGCAAAAGCAGCGCCGTTACATAAAACGCATTCCAAAGATTGCTTCTGCGAGCACGTCGACACTCCATATGTGCTAATGTATATTTCGCCTCCTGCACATTCATCGTTTCCGGCAAAAACACGCGATTCACGAACAGACCTGTCATGACCGGCAATTCGACCGCTGACTGGTACAAAGTACCCTCCAGTCGTTTTTCCCGCATACGGATCGCGGAACGCACCTTTCCCGCCCGAATCACCAAAAGAACTACCAATAACAGCATTCCTGCAAAGTATCCTATCGCCATGATCCGATAGAGAGACGTTACTTGTATGTTCGCTTGCCATACATCGTGCAGACTGCGAAGCAGTCCGCCATGCTGCGCATCGATATCAAGTCCTACATCTGCTAAAAATCGATGGTAACTGCGATTCCACGCCGGAACAATACTAAACATACTGGAAATCTGGATTGGACACACGATCCGCAAAAAATACAACCGCCACAGCCATACCATATATTTCTTTGGCAGACCACTTATAACCACACGCAAAAACAGCAGCGGCAGGAACAAACTCACAGCCGCCGCTTCCATTGCGATCACAATATAAAAAAAGCGATATAAAAAAGCAAAGCCAGCGCTTTGCTTTGCAAGAATTGCTAAAGCAATTCTTGGCGATGTCGCGCTACACAACAGCAATTTCCTATTAATTAAAAAAGCAATTCCTGGCGATGACACGCTACACAACAGCAATTTCATATCAATTAAAATATCCAAGTGCATTACTATGCCTCCGCATTCACCTTCATTTTTTGTCCAATTACACATTATAAAGGGGTTTGCTGCAATACGCAAGACTGAACTTTGGTTGCAATTCCCATGCCAACGTGGTACATTTGAACTACCGCTTAAAACGATAACTAATTAATAATAAAAAATAAGGAGCGCTTATGAACGATTTATTTTTGAAAGTTGCTGCTGCAACGCCGGACATCCGTGTTGCAGATCCCGATTACAATACAGAGCAGATCATCGAATGTATGCAGAAAGCAAATACAGAGCATGCGAAGCTGTTGGTTTTGCCGGAACTTTGTCTGACCGGCTATACCTGTGGCGATCTCTTTTTACAAAAGGCGTTATTAGACGGTGCCATCTCCGGCCTAAACCGTATTCGGAAAGTGTCTGCTAATATGGATATGATGACCATTGTTGGTCTGCCTTTTTCTTATATGAACCGGCTATATAACGTAGCCGCTGTCGTATTCCATGGAGAAGTAATATGTCTGATCCCCAAAACTTTTATTCCGAATTATTCCGAATTTTATGAAGCAAGGCATTTTACAGCCGCCCCGAAAGAGGGCATTTTCCTTCATATGCCGGAACTTTGCGATGAGGAGGGATTAGATCTCATCTGGTTTGGCAGCAAGACCTTGTTTCAAGCAGATAATATGCCGGGATTGATCATTGGTGCGGAGATCTGCGAGGACTTATGGACTGCAGCGCCACCTTCTACCACACACGCTCTGCACGGTGCAACCGTCATTGTTAATCTGTCGGCCAGCGACGAAACAACCGGCAAAGATATCTATCGCCGTGAGTTAGTAACCGGACAGTCTGCCCGCCTTTTGTGTGCATATATTTATGCAGATGCAGGAGAAGGCGAATCCTCTACGGATCTTGTATTCGCCGGGCATAATCTGATCGCCGAAAACGGTACACTGCTCAACGAAAGCAAGCGTTTCCAAAACGGTATGATCCTGTCTGAGATCGATCTGGGGCGTTTAACCAGTGAGCGTAGACGCATTTCCACGTTTCCACAAATTGTTCCGGGCACCGACGAGTCAGAGAAAGATGCTTATCAGATTATTCATTTTACATTTCAGCAGGTGGAAGAGACAACGCTCACAAGACATTATGAACGAACACCGTTTGTCCCGAACAGTAAGACAGACCGCGACCGTCGCTGCGATGAAATTTTACACATTCAGGCGATGGGACTCAAAAAAAGATTGGCGCATACCCATTGCACCAGCGCTGTGATCGGCATATCCGGCGGATTGGACTCAACTCTGGCTCTGTTAGTTACTGCGAAAGCCTTTGATCTGCTTGGACTTGACCGAAGTGGAATCGTTGCCGTCACGATGCCTTGTTTTGGCACAACCGACCGCACTTACCAAAACGCCTGCACACTCACAAAGCAGCTCGGCGCAACACTAAAAGAAGTCCCGATCCACGAAGCAGTTGAACTTCATTTTCGGGACATCGGACATGATCCGAGCAACCATGATGTTACGTATGAAAACTCACAGGCCAGACAGCGCACACTGATCTTAATGGATCTTGCCAACCAGTCAAACGGTATGGTGATCGGTACCGGTGACATGTCAGAGCTGGCACTCGGCTGGGCAACTTACAACGGTGACCATATGTCCATGTATGGCGTCAACGCGTCCGTTCCAAAGACGTTGGTTCGTTATTTGGTATCCTATTATGCGGAAACGACGGAAGATCCTTCGCTGAAAGCTGTGTTATTAGATGTCTTAGATACCCCGGTAAGTCCGGAACTCCTGCCTCCAAAGGACGGCAAGATTGCTCAGAAAACAGAAAATATTGTAGGTCCTTATGAACTGCATGATTTCTTCTTGTATTATCTAATGCGTTTTGGATATACACCGACGAAAATCTTTCGTTTGGCAAAATATACATTTGCGGGAGAATACGATGATAAAACCATCTATAAATGGTTGAGAACATTTTATTGGCGTTTCTTCGCCCAGCAATTTAAGCGTTCCTGTCTGCCGGATGGGCCAAAGGTCGGCAGCGTTGCATTGTCACCGCGCGGCGACTGGCGTATGCCTAGTGATGCCTCCGCTGCTCTTTGGATGAAAGAATTGGATACGATCGAACAATCTCTTTGATGTTGTCAAAAACGTTCTAATGCCCGTGTCGGAATTTCATTGCCGGTGCGGGCATCTAATATGCTCTCTGTTTCGCTAAGTGCATTCTGATACCACATTGCTGCTTCCGCCAGATCCCCACACTCTTCAAAATAAGCTCCAAGTTCACAGCATAGCTCAGAAGTAGGTGCCGTCACTGCATCCCGCAATGCATATGCCAAAAAATGCGAAACATCTCCCGCCAAACGATAACCTCGTGTCAGCACACAGATTGCCTCTCGAAGCGCATCCTGTCCACTGTCCGGATCCTCCATTACTCTTTGGAAAAATCCCTTCGCTCTGTTAAAATCGCTGACGTCTCCACAGCGATACAATTCCATTGCATACATATGGCGCAATTTATCGGACAACAGTTTCTCACGATCCGCTGCGGCTGCCAGTGCCTCTAGGTCTCTTTTGGCATGTCCGGGCGATGGTCTGTGCTGAATACGTATCTCACTGTCAAACACAACCGGCTCCAAACGTAACGTCTCATGAATCGGATCGATCCAAGTAAACGAACGCAGTCTCTTATATAATTTAGGGCGGTACTCCTCCGCAAAATTATATACGGTACTAAGTTCCGGCGGTGTGCAATACAGCATTTGCACAATCTCAACTTCAGGCAGCAATACCTTTTTGAGCTGCAATAACTTCTGCAGCTCTTCCGGCTCCAAATATTCATCGGCATCTGCCGTATAAATGTAATCACCGGTTGCCTTGGAAGCTGCATAGTTCCTTGCCTCTGCAAAGTTTCCTGTCCACGCAAAATCATAGATCTGATCGGTATACGCTGTGGCGATCTTTTTGGTTGCATCGGTAGATCCGGTATCCACTATAATGATCTCATCCATCGCTGATGCCATGGACTCCAAGCACCGATTCAAAACTGCCTCTTCATTTTTCACAATCATACAAAGGCTAAATTTCATGCACTTCTCCCCCTGGCACACACTACTGCAGTGTCTCGCGCTTCATTCTGACACAACTTATTCTGCAGTGTCTCACGCCCTGTTCCAATGCACACACTACCGCAGCGTGTCTCATGCCCTGTTCCAATGCACACACTACCGCAGCGTGTCTCATGCCACATCCTGATACATCTTATTCTGTGTCGTCCCCGGTATCGCCTCCGACATCATCCGGCTGTGTATTATCGCTCGGCACATCACTTGGGTCATCATCAATAGTCGTTGGTGGTTCCGTTACCTCCGGCTCTGCCTTTGGTGTTGCCGTAACAACCGGCTTTTTGGTTGCTTTTGGCTTTGCCGTCTCCTCCGGTGTTTCTGTCTCACGCGCCTCAGGATCGATCGTTTCACGTGGTTTTGTCGAGTAACTTCCATCTTTCTTGTCTGACTTGCTGCTTGATGATTCCGATTCCACAAAATCCTTATTCTCCAGGCCGACATGAATCTCGTTCATAAAGTTTTCCCAAATTGTAAGCGGATACGTACTTCCGTACAGATCCTCTAATGTTCTTGGCGAATCATATCCCACCCATACCGTCGTTGTATAATATGGAGTAAATCCGCAGAACCATCCATCTTTTTTGTCGTTCGTCGTTCCCGTCTTACCGGCGCAAGACATATTGTTCAATTCATGTCCTGCTGCTGTACCACTTGTCAATACACCGGTCAAAATATCTGTCATGGAACGTGCTGCATTTTTATCATAGACTTTCGTTCCCTTCCGCTTGGTTCCGTTATTCTTCAAAATAACATTTCCCTCGGAATCTGTAATCTTCTTAATGCAGGTCGGCTCGCGATAAACTCCATCATTTTCGATCGTCGCATACGCAGAAGCCATCTCGACCGTTGTCACGCCGTTCGTCAATCCACCAAGCGATGCAGACAGATAATAGTCATTGTCTACAATATTGGCAAAATGCATTTTGAGCGGATAACTAAGACCAACCTTCGGCGTAATTTCCTTAAAGATCTTCCAAGCGACAACGTTCTTGGACTTCTCTACGGCACGGCGCAACGTGATCTTTCCAAGATAGCTGTTGCCTGAGTTGCTAGGACCACCCTTAAACTTCGAATCGTCCACGATCGAATTCGGTGTATAGCCGCGTTCCAATGCAGGCGTATATACCGCTACCGGCTTAAAGCAGCTACCCGGCTGACGATAACTCTGGAAAGCTCGATTCAACGTATAACCCGTCGTTGATTTCTGCTTACGTCCACCGACAATTGCAACTACGAATCCCGTCTCATTGTCAATGCAAGTAGCCGCGCCCTGTAACTTGTAAGTACCATCCTTTGTTTTTTCCTTAAATCCCTTCAGGGCATCATTCACACTCGTCTGCAGTTTTTTCTGTCTGGAACGACTGAGTGATGTATAAATATGATAGCCTCCGGTATTCAACTGTGTTCTACACTCGTCGTACAGCGTATCGTACTCTTTTTGATAATTTTTGCGATCTGCGTCATTGGCAAATTCATAGCGGAACTCAAATCCGTGTTGCTGCATCAACGCTTTTGTCGCACAACTGATCGCATAGGTAGCCATATAGTCCTGACTCTTGATCGCCTCTGCCGGATCCAGGACAATCTCCGTATAAGAAGCATCGCTGTACTCTGCCTCCGTAATTTTCTTTTCCTGCAAAAGCTGTTTCAAAATACGGTCTTTACGCTTGATCGTATTGTCATAATGCTCCAACGGATTATACGTTTCCGGTCGGTTCGGGATCGAACACAAAAATGCCACCTCTGCAAGATTCAACTCCGAAGTTCCCTTGCTAAAGTAAGCTCTGCTGGCTGACTCGATACCGTACTTTGCATTCGCAAAACATACGTTATTAATGTAAAATTCCAAAATCTGGTCTTTGGTATATTTCTTCTCCAGCTCCATTGCGTAAAAAATTTCACGCACTTTTCGCTCATACGTTTTATCATCCGTCAAATAGATCTTACGGGCAAGCTGCTGCGTGATCGTACTTCCGCCTCGAGAAATCTTTTCATGGAACAAACGACTCTTTACAAGCAGCACTGCCGCTTTCATAGTGGAGAGAATATTCACTCCGTCATGTTCATAAAAATCTCGATCTTCCGTCACGATAAAACAATCTTTCACCGATTGCGGAATTTGATCAAACGCCAAATAATAGGAATCTTTGTCTCCCCGCAACTTGGCGATCACTTTTTTATCTGCCGAATAAATAAAACTGGTCTCCGAAGAACGGAACGTTTCCGTCGTCGATGACTGCACATCCTGCTTTGCCTGATTGCGCCAACGCAACAGATCATCTCCAAATTTAACGTAAAAAACAATCATTACTGCCATGATGATCAATAATATAACAAGCAGTGCAATTTTCATCGCCAACCGAAGCTTCGGATGCTTTCGCTCTTTTTTGCGGTGTGAACTTTTGTCCCCCGCTACTCTAAATCCACTCATATCCTCCTCTTTCTGCGCAGTCTTATATCCACTTTTTGCGCCCCTTATTTTCTGTATCACATTTAGCAATTTCCCCTTAATAACCCGCAGATCCACTCTTCTAGAGCTTTCCAGCTCGTCTCGCACGCTGATCTGCTCGCTTCTCCAAGAGGCTCATTATATGATATTTCGTACTTTTTACGGCATTATAATAGCATATTTCTATAAAAATTTCATCCTTTCCATAGCATTTCACAAAATTGTAAGATTCAGTCATGATCTCGTATGACATCTTTTTTAAGCCTTATTTCATAAATTCCATTAATAAGAACAAAGCCAGCGCTTTGCTTTGCAAGAATTGCTAAAGCAATTTTGGTGGTATAACGTAACAGCACGAGTAATTTCCTATTCCGTAATAAAAGCAGAGGATGTACTTTTAGTCACATCCTCTGCCAGTAGTTATACACTTTTTAGTTGTCAACTCATGTTTCAAGAAACATAGTAAACATTACTTGATGACTTTCACTTTTATTTTGTATCGCTTCTTCAAAAATTTACGTTCCTTATACATTTCTGAGTTCTTTGGCGTTTTTATGGTAATCTTGGAAAGGTTACACTTTAATCCACGATGATAAAATATGCTGTCAATGTACCACCAAAGATTTTTTATGCCTTTAGGAACCGTCACACTTCTCAGTTTCGGGCAATCAATAAACACATATTCTCCAAGTTTCTTAACACCTTTCTTTAGCACCACTGTCTTTAACTTTTTGCAATATTTAAATGTTCCATTCAATTCCACTTTTCCGTATACTGTTATCTTCTTTAAAGCAGATTCATGAAATGCACTCCCGCCCAATTCTTTCAGTCTTCTAGGCATCCTAATGTAATTCAACGAACAGCACACAAACGCATTCTGCTCAATCACCTTTACCGTATCCGGCAGGATCACCTTTTTAAAGTTGGTGCAGAAAGAAAACGCAGATTCTGCTATCTTTGTTGTCCCCTTTTTTACTTTGACCGTTTTTGCCGTATACTTTCTTGGAACAGAAATTAATTTCTTTCCGTTCTTAGTATATAAAATCCCTTTATATGATTTTAACCATTTGTTGCCGGATGCTACGTCAAATTGCTTCAAATTCATCAAGAAAGACTGCATACCGGAACCATATCCTTCCTTCAAATAACCTCCGTCTGCATTGACTTTTTTTACTGTTTTTGGAATCTTTAAAACCTCAACTTTTGGTATTGGCCATTCTGGCAAATCCGCTGGTGCCTCTACCAATCTTCCATATACATCGCTCAATCGAACCTCTGTTACTGTTTTTCCATCAATTTTTTCCGGTATAGTAATGACTTTTTTGTCCATATTCATAGCAACAATAACTGCATGATTATCTTTCTCGGAATACCGATATATAAAGCCATCTTTTTCATCCCATTTACCTGTCATATCAGCATAAAGTTTAAAATATTTTTGTGTCAGTGTTGATTCCGTCTCATCCGCTTTTACAAGCGAATACTGATGAAACAATACCATAAAACTAAATAACATCATACATAAATAATATTTACATTTCATACGAATCCCTCCTGTTCAACTATACTTTTTGTTATCATGTTCCACA
>ERZ791641.409-NODE-409-length-41773-cov-7.777866_pt1 | contig 41773 bp, 52 predicted proteins | sample MGYA00510055_ERZ791641 | MGnify/ENA primary metagenome ERZ791641 (study PRJEB30046, sample SAMN00715226) | human gut metagenome | study: EMG produced TPA metagenomics assembly of the A metagenome-wide association study of gut microbiota in type 2... | reverse complement strand
TTATTGTATTTCCTTAGGTTGAGAAGAGCAATGTTCATATAACTTAACAGATCGAGTAATTTAAATAGGAGGTGAGTTTTTGTTTAAGAAGGGATTAAAAATTATTTTTACTCTTTTGGGATTAGTGGTTGGATATATCATTGCAGAAGCTATATTAGCGATTAATACAGGGCTTAGAATTAATATTATAAAAGGTGTAGCAGCTACTACAATATTCTATATTTTAAGTGTTTTACTTTTCGGAATTATTTTTTATTTTATTTCGCCAGGATTATATAAATTAATATCTAACACTATAGATAAAATTGAAAAAAATATTCAAAGATTAAGTGCACAAGAAGTAATTTACGGAAGTGCAGGGTTGTTAATTGGATTGATTATTGCAGCATTTATAGGTGCTCCTTTATCAGGAATATTTGTAGGAATACATCCTGCAATTGGACCAATAATTTTTGTACTATTAGAACTGATTGCAGCAATATTAGGTGCTGAAATATTTGTGAAAAAGAAAGAAGATATTTCTTCAACGTTACTTATATTTAAAAGAAATAATCAAAGAGAAAGAGAAAAAGAGAAAAAGAGCAGAGGCTATGCTAAAGGAAGTGCTAAGGTTTTAGATACATCAGTAATTATAGATGGAAGAATATTTGATTTATGCCAAACTGGATTTATAGAAGGGACTTTAGTTATACCAAGCTTTGTTTTAGATGAGCTTAGGCACATATCAGATTCTTCAGATTCATTAAAAAGAAATAGAGGAAGAAGAGGATTAGATATATTAAATAAAATTCAAAAAGAATTAGAAATTGAAACTCAAATTTGGGAAGGTGACTTTAAGGATATTGCTGAAGTTGATAGCAAGTTATTGAAATTAGCTCAAAAGTTAGGTGGAAAAGTAATTACTAACGATTTCAATTTAAATAAAGTTGCAGAATTCCAAGGAGTTCCTGTTTTAAATATAAATGAATTGGCTAATGCAATTAAGCCGGTAGTACTTCCAGGGGAAGAAATGAAAATTATAGTTATTAAAGATGGTAAAGAGTCAACTCAGGGTATTGGATACCTTGATGATGGAACTATGATTGTAGTTGAAGGTGGAAAGAAATACATTGGAGAAGAAATTTTAGTTATTGTAACGTCTGTTCTTCAAACATCTGCCGGAAGAATGATTTTTGCAAAACCAAAGGATAATTAAAGGAGAACTCAAATGATAAGTGCTATTATTTTAGCTGGTGGTAAGGGAAAACGTATGGGGGCACCTGTTAGCAAGCAATTTATTGAGATAAAAGGAAAACCTATTATTTATTACACTATAAAAAAATTCAGTGAAAATAAAAAAATAGACAATATAGTAGTTGTATTATCTAAAGATGAAGTAGTTTATTTTAAGGAAAATATTTTAGAAAAATATAATTTAAAAGTAGATAATATAGTTATAGGTGGTACAGAAAGACAAGATTCTGTATATAATGGACTTAAAAGTCTAGAAGATACTAATACAGATATTGTATTAATCCATGATGGAGCAAGACCTTTTATTTCTGATAGAATAATAGATGATGGAATTAAATTTGCTCAGGTTTACGGTGCGTGTGCACCAGGGGTTATGCCTAAAGATACAATTAAGATTAAAAATGAAAGTAATTTTTCGGTTAGTACTCCAGATAGGGGAAGTTTAGTAGCTATACAGACTCCTCAAGTTTTTAAGTTCAATGAAATATTAGAATGTCATGAAAAGATAAAAATTAATAATATAGTTGTAACTGATGATACTATGGTAGCTGAAAAATGTGGTTATAGTGTATATCTTTATGATGGTGAATACACTAATATTAAAGTTACCACTCCAGAAGATTTAATTTTAGGTGAAAAGCTTATTTAATTTAAATTTCATTATATTGACAGAGTATTTTCAAGATTATATAATAAATTAATCAAAAAAGAATATTACTAAAGCAGTGATGAAGAATAGTAGAAATCGCTAATCAGAGAGAAGATCCTTTGGCTGTAAGATTTTCAACAGATTTTGAACCAGCTTTTGAGTTGTAGGTAAAAACTATCGGTTTAACACCGTTATCATTATTAAAGCACAAATTTAGGTGGTACCGCGGATACAAGTTCGCCCTAATTCTATATTAGGGACGGACTTTTTTTATTTAGAAACAAAAGGATGCAAGAATAAATTAATAATAAAGCTAGAAGAGACTTATTTAAAAATAAAAATAGGGTAAAATTTATTAATAAGTTCTAGCACAATTTATTAATTTCTAATGCTATAGTAATTAACAATTAAAACAACAAGATATTATGTAGAGAAAATCAGGAGGAAGATAATTATGAAGATGTCAAATATGTTAGTATCAACATTAAGAGAAGTGCCAGCAGAAGCTGAAATAGATAGCCATAAGCTTATGCTTAGAGCTGGAATGATTAGAAAAATGGCAGCAGGTGTATATAACTATATGCCAATTGGATTAAAGGTTTTAAAGAACATAGAAGAAATTGTTAGAGAAGAAATGAATGCAGCTGGTGCTCAAGAGTTTTTAGCATCTGCAGTGTTACCAGCAGAATTATGGCAAGAATCTGGTAGATGGGATGTTTACGGAGATGAAATGTTTAGATTAAAGGATAGAAATAATAGAGATTTCTGCCTTGGGCCAACACATGAAGAAGTATTTACAGATATAGCTAGAAATGAAATAAAATCATATAAGCAATTACCAGTAAATCTTTATCAAATTCAAACTAAGTATAGAGATGAAAGAAGACCAAGATTTGGGGTTATGAGATCTAGAGAATTCATAATGAAGGATGCTTATAGCTTCGATAAAGATCAAGCAGGATTAGATATATCTTATGATAAAATGCATGATGCATATGTAAAGATTTTTAATAGATGTGGAATTGATGCTAAGTGCGTTGCTGCAGATTCAGGAGCAATTGGAGGATCAAATTCAGCAGAATTTATGGTTAAATCAGAAGTTGGTGAGGATGATGTAGTGTTCTGTACGGCTTGTGATTATGCAGCTAATATAGAAAAAGCTGAAGCTACTCCAGAGAGAGCAGAGGTTGAAGAATTATTACCAATGGAAAAAGTAGCTACTCCAGATAGCAGAGGAATTGAAGAAGTTTCAACATTCCTAAATGTGTCACCAAAAAAGACTGTTAAGCTATTAATGTTTAATGTAGATGGAAAAATAGTAGGTGTAGTTGTTAGAGGAGATAGAGAAGTTAATGAAGTAAAAGTAGCTAATGCTGCAAAGGCTTCAGGAGATATAGCTATGGCTTCTCATGAAGAATATACAAAAGCTACAGGTTGTGAAGTTGGATTTGGTGGACCAGTAGGAATAAAGGTAGACTTATTATTAGTAGATGAAGAAGTTACTTATATGTATAACATGATATTAGGGGCAAATGAAACAGGATACCACTTAAAGAATGTTAACTATGGAAGAGATTTCGAAGGTACTGTAGGAGATTATAGAAACATTGAAAGTGGAGAAAAATGTCCAGAGTGTGGAGCTGAAGTTACTATAGCAAGAGGAACAGAAGTAGGTCACATATTTAAATTAGGAACTAAATATTCAGAAGCTATGAATGCTACATTTATAGATGAAAATGGTAAAAACACTCCATTTGTTATGGGATGTTATGGTATTGGTGTTACAAGAACAATGGCATCAATAATTGAACAACATCATGATGAAAATGGAATAATATGGCCTCTTTCAGTTGCACCATACCATGTATCAGTTATTCCAGTAAATATTAAAGATGAAGCTCAAATGGAAATAGCTAATAAACTATATGAAGATTTAAGAAAAGTTGGTGTAGATGCTATATTAGATGATAGAAACGAAAGACCAGGAGTTAAATTTAAAGATTCAGAACTTATTGGAATTCCAATGAGAGTTACTGTTGGTAAGAAAATAACTGACGGTGAAGTTGAATTTAAATTAAGAGATGGTGAGATGGAAGTAATAAAAATTGATGATGTTATAGAAAAAGTAAAATCTCAATTTGAAAGTAATAATATAAAATTATAGGATAGAAAAAATAAAAAAAGGAGGAATTTCATAATGAAAATATATAATTCTTTAACTAGAAAAAAAGAAGAATTTGTTCCTATAGTACCAGGGAAGATAAGCATGTATGTTTGTGGACCAACGGTATATAACTATTTTCACATAGGTAATGGAAGAACGTTTATTGTTTTTGATACTATAAGAAGATATATGGAATACAGGGGATATGAAGTTAACTTTGTTCAAAATTTTACTGATATAGATGATAAAATGATAAATAAAGCTAATGAAGAGCATACTACAGTAAAAGAAATTGGAGATAAGTATATAGCAGAATATTATAAAGATGCTGATGGACTTAATATAAAAAGAGCAACAACAAATCCAAGAGCAACTGAGTATATTTCAGAGATAATTGAATTTGTGTCTGGATTAATAGAAAAAGGATATGCTTATGAAGTTGATGGAGATGTTTACTTTAGAACTAAAAAATTCGAAAATTACGGACAGCTTATAGGGCAAAATCTTGATGATTTAAGATCAGGAGCAAGAATTAATGTGGATGAAAGAAAAGAAGATCCTGTAGATTTTGCTATTTGGAAAGCACAAAAACCAGGTGAGCCAGGTTGGGAATGCCCTTGGGGTGTTGGAAGACCAGGATGGCATATTGAGTGTTCATGCATGGCTAAGAAATTACTTGGAGAAACTATTGATATACATGCTGGAGGAATGGATTTAGCATTTCCACATCATGAAAATGAGATAGCTCAAAGTGAAGCTTTAACAGGTAAGAAATTTGCAAACTATTGGATGCATGCAGCATTCTTAAATGTTAATAATCAAAAGATGTCTAAGTCTTTAAATAATTTCTTAACAGCAAGAGATGCTTTAAAACAATATGATCCTGATGTAATTAGATTCTTAATGCTTTCAGGACATTATAGAATCCAATTAAATTTTAGTAATGATTTGTTAGAATCAGCTAAGGCTTCAGTTGAAAGATTATATAATGCAATTGGAAATTTAGAAAATTTAATTTCAGAAGTAAAAATTAATGAAATGACAGAAGATGAGGTTAAGTATTTAAATTCATTAGATAGTTATAGACAAAGATATATTGAAAAAATGGATGATGATTTCAATACAGCCGATGCGATATCTGTATTATTTGATTTAATAAGAGATATTAATAGCAATGTTGGAATAAATTCATCAAAAGAATTATGTGAAAAAGCATTAGAATTAATTAGAGAATTAGGTTCACCTTTAGGAATACTACAAAAGACAACTAAGGGAAATTTAGAGGAAGAGATTGAAGCTTTAATAGCTGAGAGACAACAAGCTAGAAAAGATAGAAATTTTGCTTTAGCAGATAAAATAAGAGATGAATTAAAAGCTAAAGGTATAGAACTTCTAGATACTCCACAAGGTGTTAGATGGAAAAAGATTGATTAATTAATTTATTAAAAATATAAGAAAAATTAAAGTAGAGTTAAGAGAGAAGGATTAGTGGGTTCCTAATAAATTTTAATAAACTTTATAGAAGTTTATTCCTTCCTTTTAACTCTTAGTTTTTCATTACTATTTTAATAAATATAGTTATTATATAATTGAGGAGAAATTAAAAGATGCTTAAGGATTTAAGAGTAAGAGAATTTACGGAAAAAGAAGCACGACTTCTAAATCCACTTCAACTTGCATTAGTAGGTGATGGGGTTTATGAACTTTTTATAAGAAACTATATATTATCTGAAAATATCGAATTAACTGCTCATAAAATACATGTCAAAGCAATAGGGTATGTTAAAGCTAAAAGTCAAGCAGTTATTATGCATGAAATTGAAGATAAATTAACGGAAGATGAAAGCTATATCTATAAAAGAGGAAGAAATGCTAAATCAGCTACAGTTCCTAAAAATGCAGATGTAAGAGATTATAGAATGGCAACTGGTTTTGAAGCATTAGTAGGATATTTATATTTAACAGGTAATACTGAAAGATTAGAATTTATATTCAATAGTGCAATTTCAATAAAACTATAAGAAAAAGGAGAATAGTCATGACTAAGAGAGAAAATCCAAGAAGAAGAGAAAGAGAATTTAATAAGTTCCAAGAGAAGAGTAACAGATACCAAGAAAAAAACAATAGATTCCAGGATAGAAGAGAAGAAAAAAGAGATAGAAATTATGCTGCTGGAACAAGAGAAGCAAATAGTGAAGCAGTAAGAGAAGATTTAGTAATTGGAAGAAATGCTGTAATTGAAGCACTAAAAAGTGATAGAACAATAGAGTGCTTATATGTAAGTAAAGGTGATTTAGAAGGATCAATAAAAGTTGCTTTAGGATTAGCAAAAGACAAAGGGGTTGTTGTTAAAGAAGCTGATAGAAGAAAATTAGATACAATGTGTGAAGGGTTAAATCACCAAGGAATTGTTGCAAAGGTTACTCCTTTCAAATATTGTGAAGTAAATGATATATTAGAATATGCGAAAAGAAAAGATGAAAAACCTTTTATAGTAATATTAGACGAAATAGAAGATCCACATAACTTAGGATCGATAATAAGAACTGCAGAACTTTGTGGAGTTCACGGTATTATTATACCTAAGAGAAGAAATGTTGGAGTAACATCTACAGTTTATAAATGTTCAGCTGGAGCAATAGAGCATATGAGAATTGCAAAAGTTACGAATATAAATGCAACTATAGATATTTTAAAAGAACAAGGAATTTGGATTTATGGTGCAGATATAGATGGAACAGATTATAGTTATAATACTGATTTTTCTGGACCATGTGCATTAATAATTGGAAGTGAAGGGAAAGGAATTTCTAATTTAACTCTTAAAAAGTGTGATTTATTAGTAAAAATCCCTATGATAGGAAAAATTAACTCTTTAAATGCTTCAGTTGCAGGTGGTATAATGATGTATGAGGTTTTAAAAGGCAGATTAACTAAATAATTTAGTACACATAGGGGTAAAAAGTGAAATTTATATTTATAGATGGATATAATGTAATAAATAGTTGGAGTAATCTAAAGAGTGAAAAAGAAATAAGTTTGGATAGTGCTAGACAAAAACTTATAGATATTTTACATAATTATGGTGCTATTCATCAGTGCAAAATTATGTTAGTATTTGATGGTTATAGAGTAGCTGGTAATTTAGAAAATAAATATGAATACAATAAAAATTTAACAGTAGTATTTACTAAAAGTGGAGAAACTGCAGATGCTTATATTGAAAGAGAAATACATAATATCGGAAGAAGATTTGAAGTATCAGTAGTTACATCTGATTCTTTGGAGCAGCAAACAATTTTCCAAAGAGGTGCAACTAGAATTTCAAGTATAGAATTCTATAATATGGTATTTGATACATCAGAAGATATAAGACGAGCAACTAAGAAAGTATATACTTCACATAAGAGTACTGTTCAAGATAATATTGATGATGATGTTTTAAAAAAATTAGAGGCTATGAGGCGTGGGTAAATATAAAGGCGCTTTTGGGAATGGAGGGGGATTTGTGGATAACAAAGATTATTCGAAAGAGATAGCAAGTGAATTTGAAGGAATGACAGAAGAAGAAATTGTGGTTGAAGCAAAAAATGGAAATAGTAGAGCTCAAGAATATGTTATTTCTAAGTATGAAAGCTTTGTTAAGGTAAAATCTAAATCATATTTCCTGATTGGAGCTGACAAAGAAGATATTTATCAAGAGGGAATGATTGGTTTATATAAAGCAATAAGAGATTTTAACTATGAAAAATCAACTACATTTAGAGGGTTTGCTGAATTGTGTATAACTAGGCAGATAATTACTGCAATAAAAACAGCAACAAGGCAAAAACATATTCCATTAAATACATATGTATCTCTTAATAAACCTGTATCAGAAGATGATTCAGAAAGAACACTTTTGGATATACTATCAAGTATGAAGATAAGTGATCCAGAAGAACTTATTATTGGAAAAGAAGAAAAAAAGTACATTGAGGAAGCAATTTCAAAAGTACTTTCAGATTTGGAAATGGAAGTGTTACAATCTTATCTTGATGGTAAGTCTTATCAAGAAATTGCATGTGATTTAGATAGGCATGCAAAGTCTATAGATAATGCACTTCAGAGAGTGAAAAGAAAGCTTGAAAAGTGCCTTTCCGACACTAAATAATAATAGTAAATTAATATTGACAAAAAAAACAAATGATAGTAAACTTTATAATTGGTATATTAAAGTGAATAGCACTTTAATGCTCATGTAGCTCAGTTGGCAGAGTGTCGCCTTGGTAAGGCGGAGGTCGTCGGTTCAATCCCGATCATGAGCTCCATGGAGAATATAAATTAGTATGCAAACGCTAGGCAAAGTTTATTTAAAAATAAGGAGGAATTTCAAATGGCAAAGCAAAAGTTCGAAAGAAGTAAACCACACGTAAATATCGGAACAATCGGTCACGTAGACCACGGTAAGACTACATTAACAGCTGCTATCACAACAGTATTAGCAAACAGAGGATTCGCAGAAGCGTTCAACTATGCTGATATCGATAGAGCTCCAGAAGAAAAAGAAAGAGGAATCACAATCAACACTGCACACGTTGAGTACGAAACAGAAAACAGACACTACGCTCACGTTGACTGTCCAGGACACGCTGACTACGTTAAGAACATGATCACTGGTGCTGCACAAATGGACGGAGCAATCTTAGTTTGTTCAGCTGCAGATGGTCCAATGCCTCAAACAAGAGAGCACATCTTACTTGCATCAAGAGTAGGTGTTGACTATATCGTAGTATTCTTAAACAAAGCAGATATGGTTGATGATGAAGAATTATTAGAATTAGTTGAAATGGAAGTTAGAGAATTATTATCTGAATACAACTTCCCAGGAGATGACATTCCAGTAATCAAGGGATCAGCTTTAAGAGCATTAGAAAACCCAACAGATCCAGAAGCAACAGCTTGCATCATGGAATTAATGGATGCAGTAGATAGCTACATCCCAACACCAGAAAGAGCAACAGATAAGCCATTCTTAATGCCAGTAGAAGACGTATTTACAATCACTGGTAGAGGAACAGTTGCAACAGGAAGAGTTGAAAGAGGAATACTTCACGTAGGTGACGAAGTAGAAGTAATCGGATTAACTGAAGAAAGAAGAAAGACTGTTGTTACAGGAATCGAAATGTTCAGAAAGTTATTAGATGAAGCACAAGCTGGAGATAACATCGGAGCATTATTAAGAGGTGTTCAAAGAACAGACATCGAAAGAGGTCAAGTTTTAGCAAAAGTTGGATCAGTTAACCCACACAGCAAGTTCGTAGGTCAAGTATACGTACTTAAGAAAGATGAAGGTGGTAGACATACTCCATTCTTCGATGGATACAGACCACAATTCTACTTCAGAACAACAGACGTTACAGGATCAATCAAATTACCAGAAGGAATGGAAATGGTTATGCCTGGAGACCACATCGATATGAACGTTGAGTTAATCACTCAAGTAGCTATGGATGAAGGTTTAAGATTCGCTATCAGAGAAGGTGGAAGAACTGTAGGTTCAGGAGTTGTTACTTCTATAATCGAATAGTTTTAAACTTTTAATTTAGTTTTAAAATCTTTTTAAATATATAATTTTAAATTAAAGCGCTTAAAAAATGTGATCACAAAATAGAAAGAGTAAGGGGACGCCTTTACTCTTTCTTTTTTTCATTTCTAAATTAATATTTATATAAAAATATTTTTATATGATATGTATTAAACAATAACCATATAAGTCGTATAAAGTGGGTTATAATATATGTAATTATAAATTATTAATAATTTAAGTAGAAAAAAATAATTATATATATGAAGAAAAACAATAGAGAAGAGATAAAATTTATATAAAAATGTTTACATTAATAAAGAAAGGTTAATCATATATAATATAAGGCAATACACAGAAAAATTTCATTAATTATACTATTGAAAAAAGTTTAAATTCGATATAAAATAATAACAGTTGAACGACAGAATTACTTCTAAAAGGCTAAAAATTTTTTTGAATAAATGGTTAAAAAAAGATGAAAAAAAAGTCTTGATAAAGATTTATAAAGATAGTATAATAAAGAAGTTGTGTAGCGCAACGCGATGAATCAAGAGGTTGCCGGACTTCCGGGTTATTCTTGAGGAGCAAGTCAGGATCTAGAATCCGACGGCAGGGGTAGTAACTTGTGTTCTTAGTTGTGAAACACCAGGAACAGTTTACAGAACTACAACTGTTGTGCGTTAGAAGTAAAGCGTACATGAAAAGGAGGGAAACCAGAATGTCAAAACAAAAAATAAGAATCAGATTAAAGGCTTTTGATCACACTATATTAGATCAATCTGCTGAAAAAATCGTTGAAACAGCTAAATCAACAGGAGCAAAGGTTGCAGGTCCAGTACCACTACCTACTGAAAAAGATGTTGTTACAATATTAAGAGCTGTTCACAAATACAAAGATTCAAGAGAACAATTCGAAATCAGAACACACAAGAGATTAATCGATATCGTTAATCCATCACCTAAGACTGTTGATGCATTAATGAGATTAAACTTACCTGCTGGTGTAGATATCGAAATAAAGCTATAATAGCTTAACTATTAAATAAACAGTTTGAACGGTTATGATTGCAAAGCAATCCGCTAATACGTTTAGGAGGTGTAAATACATGAAAAAAGCTATAATCGGTAAGAAAATAGGGATGACTCAAATTTTCGATGAAAATGGAAAGGTAGTTCCTGTAACTGTAGTAGAAGCTGGACCATGTGTTGTTGTTCAAAAGAAGACTATCGAAAAGGATGGTTATGAAGCAATACAAGTTGGTTTCGGTGAAATAAGAGAAAAATTAGTTAATAAGCCAAGAAAAGGACACTTTGCTAAAGCTGGAGTATCTTTAAGAAGAACTTTAAAAGAGTTCAGATTAGAAGATTGCAGCGGATATGAAGTAGGTCAAGAAATCAAAGCTGATTTATTTGCAGCTGGAGATAAAATTGACGTTTCTGGAGTATCTAAAGGTAAGGGATTCCAAGGTGTTATTAAGAGATGGAATGCTAACAGAGGGCCAATGTCACACGGTTCTAAGTTCCACAGAGCAGTAGGTTCAATGGGAGCTTCTTCTGATCCATCAAGAACATTCAAGAACAAGAACATGCCAGGACACATGGGAGCTGTAAACACAACTGTATTAAACTTAGAAGTTGTTAAAGTAATAGCTGAAAAGAACTTAATATTAGTTAAGGGTGGTATCCCAGGTGCTAACAAGAGCACAGTTGTAATAAGAAACGCTGTTAAAGCTTAATTTCTTTAGAAAGGAGGAGACAGAATGCCTACAGTAGGATTATTTAACAAAGAAGGAAACAAGATTGAAGATATTCAATTAAACGATAATATATTCGCTGTTGAAGTGAATGCAGATGCTATGCACCAAGTAGTTGTTGCATTATTAGCTAACAAGAGACAAGGAACTCAATCAGCTAAGACTAGAGCTGAGGTTAGAGGAGGCGGAATCAAGCCTTGGAGACAAAAGGGAACTGGTAGAGCTAGACAAGGATCAATCAGAGCACCACAATGGATCAAAGGTGGAGTTGTATTCGCACCAAAGCCAAGAGATTACAGAATGTCAATACCAAAATCAATGAGAAGAGTTGCTATGTTATCAGCTTTAACTAGCAAAGTTCAAAATGATGAAATGGTAGTATTAGACAGCTTAACATTAGAAGCTCCTAAAACAAAGGAAATAGTTAAAATGTTAAATGCTTTCAATGCTAAAAAGACATTAATCGTTACTGCTGAAGCAAACGAAACAGTTTACAAATCAGCTAGAAACATTGAAGGAGTAGCAGTACTTCCAGTAAACAACATCAACGTTTATGATTTATTAAAATACTCAAAAGTAATCATGACTAAGGATGCTGTATCAAAGATTGAGGAGGTGTACGCATAATGAAGTTAACAAGCCACGATATAATCAGAAAACCAGTTATAACTGAAAAGTCAATGGCTGCAATGGCAGAAAAGAAGTACACTTTCATAGTTCATATGAGCGCTAACAAAGTTCAAATAAAGAAAGCGATCGAAGAAGTTTTCGGCGTTAAAGTTGAAAAAGTTCAAACAATAAGAACTATGGGAAAAACTAAGAGAATGGGCGTACATGTTGGTAAGAGAGCTGACCAAAAGAAAGCTATAATCACATTAGCTCAAGATAGCAAAGGTATTGAATTCTTCGAAGGAATGCAATAATATTAAAGCGTAGTATTGGTAATAATACCAGATAAGCTTAAAGAAGGAGGGAATTAGCATGGCAGTTAAAAAGTTTAGACCTACTACACCATCAAGAAGAGAAATGACAATGGCTAGTTTTGAAGAAATAACTACAAACAGCCCAGAGAAATCACTTCTTGTTTCTTTAAAGAAAACTGGTGGTAGAAATGCTCAAGGTAAAATAACTGTTAGACACCACGGTGGTGGAGCTAAGAGAAAATATAGAATAATAGATTTCAAGAGAAATAAGGATGGTATTCCAGCAAAAGTTGCTACAATAGAATACGATCCAAACAGAACAGCATACATTGCATTAGTAGTATATGCTGATGGTGAAAAGAGATACATTCTTGCACCAGTAGGATTAAAGGTTGGAGATACAATAGTATCTGGAGCAGACGCTGATATCAAAGTTGGTAATGCTAAAGCATTAAAAGATATGCCAGTTGGTACAGTTGTTCACAACATTGAATTACAAGCTGGTAAAGGTGGCCAAATGGTTAGATCAGCAGGTACTTCAGCTCAATTAATGGCTAAAGAAGGTAACTATGCAACATTAAGATTACCATCAGGCGAAATGAGATATGTAAGAATCGAATGTAGAGCTACAATCGGTACAGTATCTAACACTACTAACGATATCATCAACATTGGTAAAGCTGGTAGAAAGAGACACATGGGATGGAGACCTACAGTTAGAGGTTCTGTTATGAATCCTTGCGATCACCCTCACGGTGGTGGTGAAGGTAGATCACCAATCGGTAGACCAAGTCCAGTTACTCCATGGGGTAAACCAGCACTTGGATACAAGACTAGAAAGAATAAGAAGTATTCTGATAGATTCATAATAAAGAGAAGAAATAGTAAGTAATTGAAGAGAATTAATTCTCTTCAGGCTTACTGGGCCTAGAGATTATGAAGGGAGGCAAATTATAGTGAGTAGATCAATAAAAAAGGGACCTTTCGTACACGAAGGACTTTTAAAGAAGATAGAAGAAATGAATGCTAATGGTGAAAATAAGGTTGTTAAGACTTGGTCAAGATCATCAACAATTTTCCCACAAATGATTGGTCATACAATCGCTGTTCATGATGGTAGAAAACACGTTCCAGTATATGTGAGCGAAGATATGGTAGGACACAAATTAGGAGAATTTGCTCTTACTAGAACATACAGAGGACACGATTACGACGAAAAAGCATCAAGAAAAAGAAAGTAATCTGGGAAAGGAGGAACACCAATGGAAGCTAGAGCTATAGCTAAATATGTGAGAATGTCTCCAATGAAAGTAGGAGTTGTTCTTGATTTAATAAGAGGAAAAAATGTTAACGAGGCTTTCGCTATATTACAATACACTCCAAAAGATGCTGCAGTTGTTATAAACAAAGTTTTAAAATCAGCTGTTGCAAATGCAGAGAACAATCATGACTTAAATGTTGAAAACTTATATGTTGCTGAAACATTCGTAGGTGCTGGTCCAACTTTAAAGAGATTCAGACCAATGGACCACGGTAAAGCGTTCAGAATCAATAAGAGAACAAGTCATATTACAGTAGTAGTTAAAGAAAGAGCTTAGTAAGAAGGAGGGAAAAACAAGTGGGTCAAAAAGTACATCCTCACGGACTTAGAGTTGGAGTTATCAAAGGTTGGGATGCAAAATGGTACGCTGATAAGAGAACATTTGCAGACAACTTAATCGAAGATAACAAAATAAGAGAATTCGTAAAGAAGGAACTTTTCTCAGCTGGTATAGCTAAAATAGAAATCGAAAGATCAGCTAAAAGAGTTAAGTTAAATATATACACTGCTAAACCAGGTGTTGTTATCGGTAAAGGTGGTGCAGGAATCGAAGCTTTAAAAGCTAAGGTTGCTAAATTAGTAAACGGAAAGAACATTTTAATAAATATAGTTGAAGTTAAGAATGCTGAAGCAAACGCTCAATTAGTTGCTGAAAACATTGCTGCTCAATTAGAAAAGAGAGTTTCTTTCAGAAGAGCTATGAAACAAAGCATCCAAAGAGCTATGAAATTAGGAGCTAAGGGTGTTAAAACAGCTTGTTCAGGAAGATTAGGTGGAGCTGAAATCGCTAGAACTGAACAATATCATGAAGGAACAATTCCACTACAAACATTAAGAGCTGATATCGATTATGGATTTGCTGAAGCAGATACAACATACGGTAAAATCGGAGTTAAAGTTTGGGTTTATAATGGAGAAGTTCTTCCAACTAAAAAAGTTGAAAAGAAGGAAGAAGTTAACGCGTAAGAAAGGAGGAATATAATCATGTTAATGCCTAAAAGAGTTAAGCATCGTAAGGTACAACGTGGTAGAATGAAAGGAAAAGCTACTAGAGGTAATTTCCTTGCATACGGAGATTTTGGTATCCAAGCGCAAACTTGTGGATGGATAACAAGTAACCAAATAGAATCTGCCAGAATAGCAATTAACAGATACATTAGAAGAGGAGGAAAACTTTGGATAAAAGTATTCCCAGATAAGCCAGTTACTGAAAAACCAGCTGAAACAAGAATGGGTTCTGGTAAAGGTTCACCAGAATATTGGGTAGCTGTAGTTAAACCTGGTAGAGTATTATTCGAATTATCAGGAGTTAACGAAGAAGTTGCAAGAGAAGCAATGAGACTTGCATCACACAAACTTCCTGTAAAGTGTAAATTCGTTACAAGAAGAGATTTTGAGGAAATGGGTGGTGAAGAATAATGAAGGCTAGAGAATTAAAAGATTTAAGAGCAAATAATCCTCAAGATTTAGTTGCTAAATTAGGAGAATTAAAAGCTGAGTTATTCAACTTAAGATTCCAATTAGCTACAGGACAATTAGAAAATCCTATGAGAATAAGAGAAGTAAAGAAATCTATAGCCCAAATCAAAACCATCATTAGAGAAGAAGAGATCAGGGCATTTGAACAGTAAATCTGGAAGGAGGTAGCCCCTAATGGAAAGAGGATTAAGAAAGAAGAAAATCGGTAGAGTTGTTTCTGATAAAATGGATAAAACTATCGTAGTTGCTGTTGAAACTAAGGTAAGACATCCACTATACGGAAAAACTATGAATAGAACTACTAAATTCAAAGCTCATGATGAAAATAATGAAGCTAACATGAATGATAGAGTATTAATAATGGAAACTAGACCATTATCTAAAGATAAGAGATGGAGACTTGTTGAAATAGTTGAAAGAGCTAAATAAGCTTTTTAAGACTGAAAGGAGGGTAAATTTCAATGATACAACAACAAACCTTATTAAAGGTAGCTGACAACTCAGGTGCTAAAGAAATAATGTGTATTAGAGTTTTAGGCGGATCAAAGAGAAAGTTCGGTAACATTGGAGATATAATAGTAGCTAGCGTTAAAAGTGCAACACCAGGCGGAGTTGTTAAAAAAGGTGACGTTGTAAAAGCTGTTATTGTTAGATCAGTAAGAGGATTAAGAAGAGCTGACGGTTCATACATCAAATTTGATGAGAACGCTGCTGTTATAATAAAAGAAGATAAGCAACCAAGAGGAACTCGTATCTTCGGACCTGTTGCTAGGGAGCTAAGAGATAAAGAATTTAATAAAATATTATCATTAGCACCAGAAGTTCTATAATAGAGGAGGTGGCTAATTTGAAGTTACACGTTAAAAAGAACGACACAGTAGTGGTTATTTCTGGTAAAGATGCTGGGAAAACTGGTGAAGTTTTAAAAGTATATCCAAAGACAGGAAAGGTTCTTGTTCAAGGAGTTAACATAGTAAAGAAACATCAAAAACCATCTAGAGCTAATGCTCAAGGCGGAATAATTGAAAAAGAAGGAGCTATTTACAGCTCAAAAGTTATGTTATACTGCACAAAATGCAAAAATGCTACAAGAATTAGCAATAAGATCTTAGAAGATGGTACTAAGGTTAGAGTTTGTAAGAAGTGTGGAGAAACATTCTAGAATTTGAAAGGAGGTACTAATTATGACACCAAGACTTCAAGAGAAGTACACAAATGAAGTAATTCAAGCTATGACAGAAAAGTTCGGATATAAAAACGTTATGGAAGTTCCAAAGCTTGAAAAAATCGTTATAAATATGGGAGTTGGAGAAGCTAAAGATAACCAAAAGGTTTTAGAATCTGCGGTTGCTGATTTACAACTTATCTCAGGACAAAAGCCAATCTTAACAAGAGCAAAGAAATCTGTTGCTAACTTTAAGATTAGAGAAAACATGGCATTAGGATGTAAAGTTACATTAAGAGGAGCAAAGATGTTTGAGTTTGCTGATAAACTAATGTCAATTGCTCTTCCAAGAGTTAGAGACTTTAGAGGGGTTTCTGATAAGGCATTTGATGGAAGAGGAAATTATTCTTTAGGAATTAAAGAACAATTAATATTCCCAGAAATAGAATACGATAAGATCGATAAGGTTAGAGGAATGGATATTATCTTCGTTACAACTGCAAAGACTGACGAAGAAGCAAGAGAATTATTAAGATTCCTTGGTATGCCATTCGCTCAATAATAAGGAGGGAAAACTGTGGCACGTAAAGCTATTATTGAAAAGTGGAGCAAAGCTCCTAAATATAAAACAAGAGCTTATACAAGATGCAGAATATGTGGAAGACCACATGCAGTATTAAGAAAGTTTGGTATTTGCCGTATATGCTTTAGAGAACTTGCTTACAAGGGTGAAATTCCTGGTTGTAAGAAGGCAAGCTGGTAAACCTAACGACTGAAAGGAGGCAAATTAAATGGTTATGACAGATCCTATCGCAGATTTACTAACTCGTATTAGAAATGCGAATGCTGTAAGACACGAAGTAGTAGAAGTTCCTTCTTCAAACGTAAAGAAGGCTGTTGCAAATATATTATTACAAGAGGGATACATCAAAAATATAGAAGAATATAATGATGGTGTAGTTCCAATGATGAGATTATCTCTTAAATACGGTTCTAACAAAGAAAGAGTTATAACTGGAATAAAGAGAATTTCAAAACCAGGTTTAAGAGTATACTGTAAGAAAGATGAAGTTCCAAGAGTTCTTAATGGATTAGGAATCGCTGTAATTTCAACTTCAAAAGGTATAGTTGTAGACAGAGAAGCTAGAAAATTAGGCTTAGGTGGAGAAGTTGTTTGCTACGTTTGGTAGTAACTAATTTTGAAATTAAGTAGATTAACATATAGATCTAAGAAGTAATACAGGAGGTGCGATTATGTCAAGAGTAGGTAGATTACCAATAGCTATCCCTGCTGGAGTTACAGTTACAGTTACTGAAGATAACGTTGTTACTGTAAAAGGGCCAAAAGGGCAATTAGTTAAGGCTATGGACAAAGACATGAATATAGCAGTTGAAGACAACCAAGTTGTTGTTACAAGACCTAGTGATGTTAAAGAGCATAGAGCTCTTCACGGATTAACTAGAGCATTAATCAACAACATGATCATAGGAGTTGAAAAGGGATACCAAAAGACTCTAGAATTAATCGGTGTTGGTTATAGAGCACAATTACAAGGAAAGAAACTTGTAATGAACTTAGGATATTCACACCCAGTTGAAATAGAACCAGCTGAAGGAATCACTTTCGAAACTCCAGCAGCTACAAAAGTAGTTGTTTCAGGAATCGATAAGCAATTAGTTGGTGCTGCTGCGGCTGATATAAGAAAGTGGAGAAAACCTGAACCATATAAGGGTAAAGGAATTAAATTCGAAGGCGAAGTTATCAGACGTAAAGAAGGTAAGACTGGTAAGAAATAATTAGGAAGGAGTGAACCTTATGTTCAAGAAGGCAGACAAGAAAGCAAGTAGAGCAAAGCGTCACCTTAGAGTACGTAAGAAAATTTCTGGTACTCCTGAAAGACCAAGACTTTCAGTTTATAGAAGTGAAAAAAACATATATGCTCAAATTATAGATGATATAAATGCTGTAACTTTAGTATCTGCTTCAACTTTAGATAAAGAAGTTGATGTTAAAGTAGGCGGAAACAAAGAAGCTGCTAAATTAGTTGGTGAACTAGTTGCTAAGAGAGCTTTAGATAAAGGTATAACTGAAGTTGTATTCGACAGAGGTGGATACGTATATCACGGAAGAGTTCAAACATTAGCAGAAAGCGCTAGAGAAGCAGGCTTAAAATTCTAATCAAACAAGGAGGGAAATCAATGAGAATCGATCCTAGCACACTAGACCTTAAGGAAAAGGTTGTTTTTATAAACAGAGTTACTAAGGTTGTTAAGGGTGGTAGAAACTTCAGATTCAGCGCTTTAGTTGTTGTTGGTGATGAGAACGGACACGTAGGCGTAGGAATGGGTAAGTCAATCGAAATCCCAGAAGCAATTAAAAAAGGAATCGAAGACGCTAAGAAAAACATGGTTAGCGTTGCTATAGTTGGAACAACAGTTCCTCATGAAATATATGGTAAGTTTGGAACTGGTAAAGTTTTAATCATGCCAGCTAAAGAAGGTACAGGAGTTATCGCTGGTGGACCAGCAAGAGCTGTATTAGAATTAGCAGGATTAAAGGACGTTAGAGCTAAGTCTTTAGGTTCAAACAATCCAAGAAACATGGTAAATGCTACAATTAATGGTTTAGCAAACTTAAGAACAGCTGAAGATATAGCTAGATTAAGAGGCAAAACTGTAGAAGAAATATTAGGTTAGGAGGTATACGCAATGGCAAAGATAAAGGTTACTTTAGTTAAAAGCTTAATAGGCAGAAAGAAAGACCATATCGCTACTGCAAATGCTCTTGGTCTAAGAAAGATTAACAAAACTGTAGAGCATGAGGATACTCCTCAAATCAGAGGTATGATCAACAAAGTTGACTACTTATTAAAAGTAGAAGAAGTATAATAAAGAGGAGGTGCACGAGATATGAAACTTCATGAATTAAAACCAGCAGCTGGTAGTAAAAAAGCTCCTAAGAGAGTTGGTAGAGGTACTGGTTCAGGTTTAGGAAGAAACGCTGGTAAAGGTGAAAAAGGACAAAACGCTAGATCAGGCGGTGGAGTTAGACCAGGATTTGAAGGTGGTCAAATGCCATTATACAGAAGACTTCCTAAGAGAGGATTCACTAATATCTTCGCTAAGCAAATAGTTTCTATCAATGTTGATAGATTAAACATATTTGAAAACGGCACAGTAGTAACTCCAGAATTATTACTTGAAACAAGAGTAATATCTAAAGTTAAAGATGGAGTTAAGATATTAGGAAACGGAACACTAGAAAAGAGCTTAACTGTTCAAGGATGTAAGATGTCTAAGGCAGCAGCTGAAAAGATAGAAGCAGCTGGAGGAAAAGTTGAGGTGATGTAATATGCTATCAACCCTACGTAATGCCTGGAAGGTTCCGGAACTTAGAAAAAGATTTTTATGGACGATATTTTTAGTAGCAATTTTCAGGATTGGAATACATATTCCCGTTCCTGGAATTGATACTAGTTATTTAAGCTCAATGACAAACTCTGGTGGGTTACTTGGCTTTTACAATTTAATATCAGGAGGAGCATTAAGCAAGTTTAGTATATTTGCGTTAAGTGTTTCACCTTATATTAATGCATCAATCATAATGCAATTATTAACAATTGCAATTCCTTCATTAGAGCAATTATCTAAAGAAGGAGAAGAAGGTAGAAAGAAAATTCAATCTATTACAAGATACGCTTCAATAGCTATAGGTTTTGTATTAGCAATTGGAATTTACTCAATGATTGCAGCACAAGGTGCAGCAACTGGATTAAATACTGCTCAAAAAGCAATAGTATTAATTTCATTAGTAGTAGGATCTACTTTCTGTATGTGGCTTGGTGACCAAATAACTCAAAAAGGATTTGGAAACGGAGTTTCAATATTAATATTTGTCAATATAGTATCTCAATTACCTACAACTTTAATGTCATTATTTACATTAAAAGAAGCAGGTGAAATTACTATTATTGAAATAGCATTATTCTTAGTTGGTGCTTTAGCACTATTAGTATTTACAATTTACTTCTCATTAGCAGAGAGAAGAGTGCCAATCCAGTATGCTGGTAAGGCTGTAGGTTCTAAGGTTATGAAAGGTCAATCTACTCATATACCACTAAGTTTAATTGGATCAGCAGTTATTGCAATTATATTTGCGATGTCTGTAATGATGTTCCCTGAAACAATAGCTAATTTCTTCCCAACTAAGGGATGGTCAAAATGGATATTAACTAGTCCATATAGTATTTTTAATAAAAGTACATGGATGTATCCAGTTTGTTATGCAGTATTAACAGTATTCTTTACTTGGTTCTATACTCAAATAACATTCAAACCAGATGAAATGGCTGAAAATCTTCATAAGTCTGCAGGCTTTGTACCAGGAGTAAGACCAGGTGAAGCTACAGAGAAGTATTTTGAAAAAGTACTTACAAAAGTATCTTTAATCGGGGGATTATTTGCAGCACTATTAGCTGTTACTCCAATATTAATTAGTAATTATACAGATTTAAGTGGAATTCAATTTGGTGGAACGTCACTATTAATCTTAATTGGAGTTGGTTTAGATTTCTCTAGACAATTAGACTCACAATTAGTTATGAGACACTACCAAGGATTCTTAAAATAGATTTATAATGGAGATGATGCCCGTGAAGATAGTATTATTAGGTCCTCCTGGGGCTGGAAAAGGAACACAGGCAAAATCAATTAGTAATAGATACTCTATACCACATATTTCTACTGGGGATATCTTTAGAAAGAATATTTCCGAAGAAACCCCTTTAGGAATAGAAGCAAAGCAATATATGGATAATGGTCAATTAGTACCTGATGAAGTAACTATTAATATGGTTAAGGACAGACTAACATGGGAAGACTGTAAAAATGGTTATCTATTAGATGGTTTCCCAAGAACTGTTGCTCAAGCTGAAGCTTTACAAGAGTTTTTAGAATCAAGAGATGAAAACTTAGATACAGCTTTATGTATCGAAGTACCTAGCAGTTTCATACTTGAAAGAATGACAGGAAGAAGAGTTTGTTTATCATGTGGAGCTAGTTATCATATAAAATTCAATCCACCAGCTGTTGATGGTGTTTGCGATGTGTGTGGAGACAATGTCATCCAAAGAAAAGATGATGTTGAAGAAACAGTAAAAGAGAGATTAGATGTCTATGAAAGACAAACACAACCACTGATTGATTTTTACAAAGAGAAAAACTTACTTTCTACTGTAGATGGAACTAAAGCTATTAATGAAGTATTCGAAAGTATCTGCGAGATATTAGGGAGTGCAAACTAATGATTATTATCAAAAATGATAAAGAAATCGACCTAATGAGGATTGCTGGTAGAATCGTAGCTGAAACTCTTCTATTAGTTGAAAAAGAGGTTAAACCAGGAATAACTACTGCTGAATTAGATAGGATAGCAGAAGAATTTATAACTAAGCATGGGGCGACACCTTCATTTAAAGGGCTCTATGGATTTCCTGCTTCACTATGTATATCTGTTAATGAGCAAGTAGTTCATGGAATACCAGGAGGGTATGTATTAAAAGAGGGAGATATTATTAGTGTTGACTGTGGTGCACATATTAATGGGTTCCATGGTGATGCAGCAAGAACTTTTGCTGTAGGTAATATTTCAGATGAAGCAAAAAAACTTATTAAAGTTACTGAAGAATCCTTTTTTAAGGGTTTGGAATTTGCTAAAATAGGAAATAGACTAACTGATATTTCACATGAAATACAACGCTACGTTGAGGCTTCAGGTTTCTCTGTTGTAAGAGAATTTGTAGGTCACGGAATAGGAAAGAGTGTCCATGAGGATCCAGAAGTTCCTAACTTCGGAAGACCAGGCCGAGGTCCAAAATTAGTTGCTGGTATGGCTCTAGCTATAGAACCTATGGTTAATATGGGAACATATAGAGTAGCTACTTTAGGTGATGATTGGACAGTAGTCTCAGCAGATAAGAGCCTTTCGGCTCACTATGAAAACACTGTTGTAATTTTACCAGATGGACCAGAGATATTAACACTGATTAAATAAGTGTTGCTTAGTTATAAATTCGCATGATACCAAAAGGTGGCTTGTAGATTTATGGCTAAGGTAATCATCGAGGTGAAAGTGATTTGCAAAACAATGACTTAATTGGGAAAATTGTTCTTTCAAAATGCGGAAGAGATAAGAATCATTATTACGTTATTGTTGATAAAGTTGATGATACTTATTACCTTCTTAGTAATGGAAGTAATAAGACAATTCAGATGCCTAAGAAAAAAAGCATAAAACATTTTATTGTTTTAGAGAATGTAGATGATGAGATTAAAGCATCAGTTATATTAAAGAAAAAAGGTACTGATTTAAAAATTAAGAGATTTCTAAAACTAAAAGGCATTGTTAAGGAGGGTTGATTACCTTATGTCAAAAGATGATGTAATAGAAATGCAAGGTGTAGTCTTAGAGGCTTTACCAAATGCAATGTTTCAAGTTGAGTTAGAAAGTGGTCATAAAATTTTAGCTCACATATCAGGAAAATTAAGAATGAACTTCATAAGAATTCTTCCAGGAGATAAGGTTACTATAGAACTTTCTCCATATGACCTAACAAGAGGAAGAATTACTTGGAGAGCAAAATAAGGTAAAAGTATTTACCATAAATTACACAAGGAGGGTTAGCGATGAAAGTAAGACCATCAGTTAAGCCTATTTGCGAAAAGTGCAAGATTATTAGAAGAAAAGGAAGAGTAATGGTAATCTGTGAAAATCCTAAGCACAAGCAAAAACAAGGCTAATATGATTTAATATTAGGCAGAATAATTTACAATTATTAATATATTGACTTTTATTTGAAATTTCAATATTATTATATAGGCGTTTAAATCAGCTTATTGATTTTAGGTACGGCTGACGATAGGTTAAATTAACCTATCGACCTAAGATTTTAATATAAATTTATCAAAAGCAAAAATAAAAAATTGCATTTCAATAAACAGGAGGTGTAAGTTCAAATGGCAAGAATAGCAGGCGTTGACCTACCAAAGGAAAAAAGAGTTGAAATAGGTCTAACATATATATACGGAGTTGGTTTATCTACTTCTCAAAAGATATTAGCTACTACTGGAATCAATCCAGATACTAGAATCAAGGATCTTACTGAGGATGAAGTAAATGAAATCAGAAACTATGTAAACAAGAACTTAATGGTTGAAGGTGACTTAAGAAGAGATGTTGCTTTAAATATTAAGAGATTAGTTGAAATAGGTTGTTACAGAGGTATTAGACATAGAAAAGGTCTTCCAGTTAGAGGACAAAAAACTAAGACTAACGCTAGAACTAGAAAAGGTCCTAAGAAGACTATCGCAAATAAGAAGAAGTAGTGAGGAGGGATTTCGATGGCTCAAAAAGTCAAAAAGACTACTAGAAGAAGAAAAGAAAGAAAGAATGTTGAGCATGGTGCTGCACACATCCAATCAACTTTCAATAACTCAATAGTTACTTTAACTGATGCGGCTGGAAATGCTTTATCATGGTCAAGTGCTGGAGCTCTAGGTTTCAGAGGTTCAAGAAAGAGCACACCATTTGCATCTCAAATGGCAGCAGAAACAGCAGCTAAAGCAGCTATGGAACACGGTTTAAAGAGTATAGAAGTATACGTAAAAGGACCAGGTGCTGGTAGAGAAGCAGCTATAAGATCATTACAAGCTGCAGGATTAGAAGTAACTTTAATTAAAGATGTTACTCCAATTCCACACAACGGATGTAGACCACCGAAGAGAAGAAGAGTCTAATTATATTTAAATTCAACAGGAGGTGTAACGAATGGCAAGATATACTGGAGCTACATGTAGATTATGTAGAAGAGAAGGTCAAAAGCTATTCCTTAAGGGAGATAGATGTTATACAGATAAATGTGCTTTCGTAAGAAGAAGCTATGCACCAGGACAACATGGAGCAGCTAAGAAGAAGTTATCTAACTACGGAGTACAATTAAGAGAAAAGCAAAAAGCTAGAAGAATATACGGTGTTTTAGAAGGTCAATTCAGACATTACTATGAAAAGGCTGACCACATGAAGGGAATCACTGGTGAAAACTTATTAATGTTACTAGAAATGAGATTAGATAACGTTGTTTACAGATTAGGATACGGTGCTTCTAGAAACGAAGCTAGACAATTAGTTACTCACGGACATTTCTTAGTAAATGGTAAGAAAGTTGATATTCCATCATACAGAGTATCAGTTAACGATGTAGTATCTGTTTGTGAAAAGAGCAGAGGAACTGAAAAGTTCAAGACTTTTGCTGAAAATCCAAAGACATTACCAAAATGGTTAGAAGCTAACGTTGAAAACTATGAAGGTAAAGTTGTTGCTGTACCAGCTAGAGAAGACATTGACGTACCAGTTAATGAAACTCTAATTGTCGAATTATACAGCAAATAATAGTTTAATATATTTTATATTAAGATATTATTTTAGATTATTTAATGGAATCAGTTGCCCTCGTAAAAAGGTTGCCATTTTATATATAAGGAGGGTTTATACATGTTAGAAATAGAAAAGCCAATAATTGAATGTATAGAGTCAAATGAAGATGGTACATATGGTAAATATGTAGTTGAACCATTAGAAAGAGGATATGGTATTACACTTGGAAATGCAATGAGAAGAATTCTTTTATCTTCTCTTCCAGGTGTAGCTACTACATCAATTAAGATTGATGGAGTACTTCATGAATTCTCTACTGTACAAGGTGTTAAAGAGGATGTTACTGAATTAATTCTTAACATCAAATGTTTAGCATTAACAATGGAAGGCGAAGGTCCACAAACTATCTATATAGATGCTAAGGGACCAGGAGTTGTTACAGGTGCAGATATCAAGACTGATGGAAGTGTTGAAGTAATCAATAAAGATTTACACATTGCTACACTTGATGAAAATGGAAGACTGTACATGGAATTAACAGTTAACAGAGGTAGAGGATATGTTACTCAAAATAAAAATAAGAGTGATGCACTACCACTTTCATCAATAGCTATTGACTCTATTTATACTCCTGTTAAGAGAGTAAACTTTACAGTAGATAATACTAGAGTTGGTCAAATCACTGATTATGATAAATTAACACTAGAAATTTGGACTAATGGTACTATTAAAATAGATGAAGCTATAAGCTTATCTGCTAAGATTTTAATAGAGCACTTTAAGTTATTCATGTCATTAGGTGTTGCAACTAATGATGTTGAAATAATGATTGAAAAAGAAGAAGATAAGAAAGAAAAAGTACTAGAAATGACTGTTGAAGAACTAGATCTTTCAGTTAGATCTTATAACTGCTTAAAGAGAGCTGGTATCAATACAGTACAAGAGCTTGCTGGTAAATCAATGGACGACATGATGAAAGTAAGAAATCTAGGAAAGAAATCTTTAGAAGAAGTTGAAAGAAAGCTTAAGGAATTAGGTTTAGCCTTAAAACTAAGCGACGAGTAGGGAGGTAAATCCATGGCAGGTTATCGTAAGTTAGGTCTTTCTACAGACCAAAGAAGAGCTATGTTAAGAAGTCTTGTTACTAGCTTCTTAAAGCATGGTAGAATTGAAACTACTGAAACTAGAGCTAAAGAAGCTAGATCTATAGCTGAAAAGATGATTACTCTTGCAAAAAGAGGAGATCTTCACGCTAGAAGACAAGTTTTAGCTTACGTTTTAGAAGAAGATGTTGTTAAAACATTATTTGATGAAATCGCTCCAAAGTACGCTGAAAGAAACGGCGGATACACTAGAATGATCAAAAAAGGTCCTAGAAGAGGAGACGGAGCTGAAGTTGTTATACTTGAATTAGTATAATTTCACTCTGGGGATTAAGTTTTACTTAATCCCCATTTTTTCATATAAAAAAATATTAATTAAATATGTTGATTTTGTCATAAGATAATGGAGAGATTATATTAAATCAAATACTTGTAATTAATTAAAGCTTCTATATAATTAAATTATGGAAATTTATATGAAATTTATGTAATTTAGTTATATAAAATATGATGTTTCTAAAGGAGGGATACATATGCAGAAAATGATAGAATGTAAAAACGTAGTTTATAAATATTCTACAGGTGAAGAAGGAATAGAAAAGTTAGCTATAGATGGATTAAATTTAGATGTAAATAAAGGTGAATTTTTAGTTGTTTTAGGGCATAATGGATCAGGAAAATCTACTGTTGCAAAACATATGAATGCCTTATTAATACCTACTGAAGGAACTGTTATTGTAAATGGATTAGATACAACTGATGAAAATAATGTATGGGATATTAGATCAAGTGCAGGAATGGTATTCCAAAATCCAGATAATCAGTTAGTTGCAACAATTGTTGAAGAAGATGTTGCTTTTGGACCAGAAAATTTAGGGGTTCCACCACAAGAAATAAGAAAAAGAGTTGATGATGCTCTTGAAAAGGTTGGAATGAGTGAATATAAAAGGCATGCTCCACATTTATTATCAGGAGGGCAAAAACAAAGAATTGCAATTGCTGGTATATTAGCAATGCAACCAAAGTGTATCATTTTTGATGAACCAACTGCAATGCTTGATCCATCAGGTAGAAAAGAAGTAATGAATAATATTAAAGAGTTAAATAAAAAGCATGGAATAACTGTTATATTAATTACTCACTATATGGATGAAGCTGCCGAAGCTGATAGAGTGGTTGTAATGGATAAAGGAAAAGTAATAATCGAGGGAATTCCACGTGATGTTTTGTCTGAGGTAGAAACTATGAAGAAAATAGGGTTAGATGTTCCTCAAGTAACAGAAATATGTTATGAATTACAAAAAGCAGGAGTAAATATTGATACTAAAATTTTAAATGTGAATGAGATGGTGAGTGCGTTATGTCAATTAAAATAGAGAATTTAACACATGTATATATGCCTAAAACTCCATTTGAAAAAAAGGCATTAGATAATGTTAATTTAACAATAGAAGATGGAGAATTTTTAGCCTTAATAGGTCATACTGGTTCAGGTAAATCTACACTTATTCAACACTTAAATGGATTATTGGAGCCTAGCTCTGGAAGAATTTTAGTTGATGAAGTTGACATAACTAGCAAAGAGGTTAAACTTACTGATATTAGAAAGAAAATAGGATTAGTATTTCAATATCCTGAATATCAATTATTCGAAGAAACTATTGAGAAAGATGTAGCATTCGGGCCAAATAATTTAGGTTTATCTGCTGAAGAGGTCTCTAATAGAGTTAAGAAATCAATGGAGATGGTTGGTCTTGATTATGAAACTTATAAGGATGTTTCACCATTCGATTTAAGTGGAGGTCAAAAACGAAGGGTTGCAATAGCTGGTGTTATAGCCATGGAACCTAAGGTACTAATTCTTGATGAACCAACGGCTGGATTAGATCCTAAGGGAAGAGATGATATTTTAGAACAAATAAAGATACTTCACGAAAAATATAAAATGACAATTGTTTTAGTTAGTCATAGTATGGAGGATGTAGGAAAACTTGCTGAAAGAATTGTAGTTATGAATGGCGGAAAGATTGAGTTATTAGGAAAACCTTCAGAAATATTTAAAGAAGTAGAAACACTTGAAAGAATAGGGCTTGCAGTTCCACAAGTTACTTATTTAATGAGAGCATTAAGAGAAAAAGGTTTTGATGTTTCTGATGAAGTGTTTACTGTTGAAAAAGGAACTCAAGAAATTTTAAAAGCTTTAGCAAATAGAGGAAAGAGAGAAGTTTAAGATGATTAAAGATATAACTATAGGTCAGTATATACCAGGTGAATCTTTTATACATAAACTAGATCCTAGAACGAAGATATTAATAGCATTTTTATTTATAATTAGCTTATTTATTGTAGATAAATTTGTTGGATATGTTTTTGTTGTTGCTTTCTTGGCATTAGTTGTTTATGTAGCTAAAATATCTCCTAGATATCTGTATAAGGGATTAAAGCCGGTATTTTTATTAATAGCATTAACTGCAATTTTAAATATTTTTATGCTTAGAGAGGGAAGATTACTTTTTGAACTTGGATTTATAAAAATTTATGAATCGGGAATAAAAACTGCATTATTTATGGCAATAAGATTAATACTTCTTATTATGGGGACATCTGTATTAACATTAACTACATCCCCAATAGAATTAACAGATGGAATAGAAAGATTATTAAGGCCAATAGGTAAAGAAATGGCTCATGAATTAGCTATGATGATGACTATTGCATTAAGATTTATACCTACTCTTATTGATGAAACTGATAAAATTATGAAAGCACAAAAAGCTAGGGGTGCTGATTTTGAAAGTGGTGGATTAATACAGAAGGCTAAGAGTTTAATTCCACTTTTAGTACCGTTATTTATTAGTTCATTTAGAAGAGCGGATGAACTTGCTATGGCCATGGAAGCAAGATGTTATAGAGGGGGAGCTGGAAGAACTAGAATGAAAGTTCTAAAGTTTACTTCTAAAGATTTTATTGCATTTGGTGTATTTGCTTTATTATTAACTAGTACACTCATTGTTAGATTTGCAATGTAATAAATTTAATTGAAAAGGTGATATGTTGAATAATATTAAATTAACCTTAGAATATGATGGAACAAATTATTATGGATGGCAAAAGCAAAAGGAGCTTAAAACAATACAAGGGGAGATTGAAGAGGCTATCGAGCTTGTTACTAAGGAGTATTGTGAAGTAACAGGAAGCTCGAGAACTGATGCTGGTGTTCATGCAAAAGGATTTGTTGCTAATTTTAAAACTAATAGTAAAGTGCCTCCTGCTAAGTTTAGAGAGGCACTAAACGTTAAATTGCCTGAGGATATAGTAATAATAAAATCAGAACAGGTAGAAGATGATTTTCACGCAAGATATTGTGCAAAGGGTAAGACATATGAGTATTATATATTAAATTCTGAAGTACCTTCTGCATTAATGAGAAATCAAATGTACCATTACAAATATGATCTTGATATAGATGCTATGAAAATTGCTGCAAAGCAGTTTATCGGTACACATGATTTTGCTGCTTTTAAGACACAAGGAAGTTCTGTAAAGGGTACTGTTAGAACTATTTTTGATGTAAAAGTAGAAAAAGAAGAGAAAGTTATAAAAATTTCTGTAAGTGGTGATGGTTTTTTATATAATATGGTTAGAATAATAGTTGGGACTCTAATAAACGTTGGTAGGGGAAAAACAGATGCTGTGTCAATATCAGATATAATAAATCAAAAAGATAGAACTTTAGCAGGAGATTGCGTGCCTCCTCATGGACTATTTTTAAAAGAGGTGTATTATTAAAAAATATTTACAAAAAATATTGACACACCCGCATCCGTGTATTATAATTTATTTTGTTTGTTAGAATAATTTATGTACGTAAGGCCACGAGCCCCGAGGTCTTGACATAAATGTTATACATAATGAAGTATAACGATAAATGTAAGTTCAGGGAGGGAAAACACATGAAATCATACATTGCAAAAGCACAAGAAGTTGAAAGAAAATGGTATGTTGTTGACGCTGCTGGTAAGCCACTAGGAAGAGTTGCTAGCCAAGTTGCTTCAATATTAAGAGGAAAGAATAAGCCAACATTTACACCAAATGTTGATTGCGGAGATTTCGTTATAGTTATCAATGCAGAAAAAGTTGTTTTAACTGGTAAGAAGTTAGATCAAAAAATGATGAGAAAGCACAGCTTATATCCAGGTGGATTAAAAGAAACTCCATACAGAGAAGTATTAGCTAAGAAACCTGAATTCGCTTTCGAAGAAGCAGTTAGAAGAATGCTTCCAACAGGAGTATTAGGAAGAAAAATGCTTAAGAAGTTAAAAGTATACCAAGGTGCTGAGCACGAACATGCAGCTCAACAACCAGAAGTACTTGAATTAAAGTACTAATACAAGCTCGGGAGGAGGAATAAAAAATGGCAAAAGTTCAATACATGGGTACTGGAAGAAGAAAAAAATCAATCGCAAGAGTTAGACTTGTACCAGGAAACGGTAAAGTTGTTATCAATAATAGAGAAATCGAAACTTACTTCGGTTTAGAAACTTTAAGAATGATAGTTAACCAACCATTAGTTTTAACTGGAACTAAGGATAAGTTCGACGTTTTAGTTAACGTTCACGGTGGTGGATTCACAGGTCAAGCTGGAGCTATCAGACACGGAATTACAAGAGCTTTAATTAAATCAGATGAAAACTTAAAATCTGAATTAAAGAAAGCTGGTTTCGTAACAAGAGACCCAAGAATGAAAGAAAGAAAGAAATACGGTCTTAAGAAAGCTAGAAGAGCACCACAATTCTCTAAGAGATAGTATTTTATCAGAGAGGTTTTATACCTCTCTTTTTTTTATGTGAAATAATATTATTAAAAGAGAAATTGCTTATAAGGTGCTATAATATTAAGTAATGACTTAATTATAAATATAATATTAAATCAAAATTAGAGGAAATTAAGTAAAAATATAAATATAAATATAAATAATCTGTATGTTTAGCAAAGTAATCATAACTAATAGTAAATAGTTAGTATGATTACTTTTTATTTTAATTAAATAAAGTTTATCAATATATATTAATGAAATATCTATCATAAAATTAAAAAGAATAATATTAAATCTATGTTAAAAAATGTTGAAATCTATTAACAAATGTTAAATTTTATTGTAAACTTAACGAGGTGAAACTTTTATTAATATACATAAAATATACAAGAGTGAAGGAGAAATTATCTTGGATACGATATTAACTATTGTTAAATTACTAGGTGGATTAGGACTATTTATCTACGGTATGAAGTTAATGGGAGATGGTCTTGAAAATGCTGCCGGAGAAGGATTAAAAAAGATACTTGAAAAAGTAACTAAAAATCCTATAATTGGAGTTATTGTCGGAGCTGTAGTAACTATGGTAATTCAAAGTAGTAGTGCTACAACTGTTATGGTGGTTGGATTTGTTAATGCTGGATTAATGAATTTAGCACAAGCGGCTGGAATTATAATGGGGGCAAATATTGGAACAACCGTTACGGCGCAATTAGTTGCTTTTAAATTAGATAATATTGCACCAATTTTTGTTTTTGTTGGTGCTATGATGGTAATGTTTGTTAAGGGCAAAAAGAGAAGAGAAATTGGTAACATAATACTTGGATTTGGTATTTTATTTGTTGGTATGGGAACTATGAGTGGAGCAATGAAACCATTGACATCATCTCCAATGTTCCAAGAAATACTTACAACAGTAGGATCACACTGGTATTTAGGTGTAATAGCAGGGGCATTAATTACAGCAGTACTTCAAAGTTCATCTGCGACTACAGGTATACTTGTAGCTTTAGCAACAGCAGGAGCATTAAATATTAACCAAGCACTTCCAATAATAATGGGATGTAATATTGGTACTTGTATAACAGCAATGCTTGCAACTGTTGGAACTAATAAAACTGCTCATAGAGCGGCTATGTTGCATTTAATATTCAATGTAGTTGGTACTATAATATTCTTACCAATAATAGTACCAGGGTTCTTAGGTAACTTTGTTTCATATTTCACTACAGATGTAAATAGACAAATTGCAAATGCACATACAATATTTAATGTAGTGAATACTTTAATAATGGTTCCTTTAATACCTATATTATGTAAAATAGTTGAGAGAATAATACCAGGTGAAGATGACGAAAAGGTAGGACCTAAATATATAGATGATAGATTATTAGAAACTCCAGTAATTGCGGCTGGACAAGTTGTTAAAGAAACTATAAGAATGTCTAATAAGGCAAAATTAAGTTTAGAATTAGCTATGGATGCATTTATGAAAAATGATGAAAACTTAGCTGAAAAAGTATATGAAAATGAAGAGATAATTAATAACCTTGAAGAATGCATAACAAATTATTTAGTTAAGCTTTCTAAATGTGAATTATCTGATAAAGAAAAGAATATAGTTGCATCTACATTCCATATAGTTAATGATATTGAGAGAATAGGAGATCATGCAGAAAACTTAGCAGATTTAACTGTTCAAAAGATTAATAAAAAATTAAGCTATAGTGATGAAGCTATTGATGAAATAACAAATATGTATCAAAGTACTTTAAAGGCATTAGATATATCAATAGAAAGTTATTCTGATAGAGATTCAGCAAAAGCAAAAGAAATAACAAATGTTGAAGCTGAAATAGATAAGATGCATAAGAGATACAGAGACCTACATATTAAGAGATTACATGAAGGTACTTGTAATGCATATGCTGGTGCAATATTCCTTGATTTATTAAGTAATCTAGAAAGAATAGGTGACCATTCAACAAATATTGCAGAAATAGTAGTTGAAAATAATAATTAAGAAAGAGCGAGAAATCGCTCTTTTTTTTATTTTGAATAAATAGTTATAAAATTAAACAAAATAAAAACAAGATTAACATAATGGAGGATGTGTTATGAAAAAAATTATTGTTGCTATTTTTACTTGCTTAATACTTACGAGTTTAATTACTCCAGCTTATGCAACGGTAAAAGAGGATGAATCACAAAAAATAATTTTAATTGATCCAGGACATGGTGGAATTGATGGTGGTGCAAAATCACAATCAGGAACAATAGAAAAGGATATAAATTTACAAATAGCATTAAAACTTAGAGATAACTTAGAGGAAAAAGGTTATAAAGTTTGTATGACCAGAGAAAGTGATGAAGGTCTTTATCAAGAAGGAAAAACTGTAAAAGAGAAAAAAAGGGAAGATTTGAAGAAGAGGGTTTCATTAAAGACAGAAACAAATTGCGATATATTTGTTTCAATACATCAAAATATGTTTCCACAAAGCAAATGTTATGGCGCACAAGTGTGGTATGCATCAAATGAAAAGAGTTATGAACTAGCAACTAAAGTTCAAGAATCTATTAAAGAAACAGTTAATGATAATAATAAAAGAGTTGCTAAGCCAGCAGGAGAAGCTTATTTAATATTAAGAGATAAATATGAAGGTGCTTCAATAATAGTGGAATGTGGTTTTTTATCAAATCCAACAGAAGAACAAGAGTTAAAAACTGATGCGCATCAAGAATTAATTGTAAAAGGAATATCTGATGGTATTGATAAATATTTTGATGGTAATTCTGAAAAAGGTGCAGAATAATAGAAATTTCCCAGGAAATTTAGGAGTTAGTAGTTAATTTTTATATTAGCTGCTAACTTTTTTGCTTTTTTTATAAATAGAATCTATTTTAGGTTTTAGTTGTAAAATTTATCTAAAAATAATAAACTATTCATATATACAGGAAGGGGAGGTTCTTAAATGAGAGAAATACATATATCAAAAATTATTGATACAGTAAAAGAACTTTGTATTGAAGCAAATTATTATTTATCAAATGATGTAAAAAGAGCATTATGCAATGCAAAAGAAAATGAAACTTGGCCATTAGCAGAAAATATATTAGATCAAATAATATTGAATTCTGATATAGCTAAAAATGAAAATATGCCAATATGTCAGGATACTGGAATGGCTTGTATTTTTATTGATATAGGACAAGATGTACATATTGTTGGGGGCTTATTAGATGATGCTATAAATGAAGGTGTCAGAAGGGGTTATGAAGAGGGCTTTTTAAGAAAGTCAGTAGTTAAAGACCCTATTAATAGAATTAATACAAAAGATAATACACCAGCAATTATTTATTATAATATGGTGGCTGGTGATAAAATAAAAATAACAGTTGCTCCTAAGGGGTTTGGATCTGAAAATATGAGTAGAATCAAAATGCTTAAACCATCAGATGGATTACAAGGAGTTAAAGATTTTATAATTGAGACCGTAAAGCTTGCAGGACCAAATCCATGTCCACCTATAGTAATAGGAGTGGGAATTGGAGGAACTTTTGATAAGGCTGCTTATCTGGCTAAAAAAGCATTAATAAGACCATTAGATAAAAGAAATGAAGATAAGTTTTATAGTGATTTAGAAGAGGAGCTTTTAGCTAATATTAATAAATTAGGAATAGGGCCACAGGGCTTTGGTGGAAAAACTACAGCTTTAGGGTTAAATATAGAAACATATCCAACTCATATAGCAGGTTTGCCTGTAGCAGTTAATATCAATTGTCATGCAACAAGACATAAAGAAAGAGAACTGTAGGAGGATTTAAAATGGAAAAGAAGATATCAACTCCTTTAACTGAAGAAATATCGAAAACATTAAGAGCTGGAGATAGCATATTATTATCAGGAATAGTTTATACTGCTAGAGATGCAGCTCATGGAAGATTAATAAATTTACTAGATGAAGGAAAAGAGTTACCTTTAAATATTAATGGTGAAGTTATATATTATGTAGGACCTACTCCAGAAAAGCCAGGAGAGGTTATAGGTTCGGCTGGACCGACAACTAGTTATAGAATGGATAGTTATGCACCAAGGCTATTAGATTTAGGTTTAAAGGGCATGATAGGTAAGGGTGCAAGAAATGAAGAAGTTATAAGTGCAATAAAAAGAAATAATGCAATATACTTTGGAGCAATAGGTGGAGCGGGTGCATTAATAAGTAAATGCATAAAGTCGTCAGAAGTAATAGCTTATGATGATTTAGGAGCAGAAGCAATAAGAAAGCTAGAAGTAAAAGACATGCCATTAGTTGTTATAATAGACACAGAAGGAAATAACCTATACGAAATAGGAAAAAAAGAATACTTAGAAAGTATTTAAAGTATTAGGGTAAATAGAAAATGTTGCATAGTCTACTTTTCTAAGAATATTGAAATATTATTTATCAGCAAAAACATTAACTCAATTTTAGGTTAAAAGTTTGTGAATTAGTTATTACATTCAATTTTAGGTTAAAAGTTTGTGAATTAGTTATTACATGGATAAAGAAAAAAGAAAGATTATCTCTTCGGGAATTAGTGAAATATTCCCTACGATATAATCTTTCTTTTTTGATATTACACGTAGTAACTAAATTGTTGCGAAGCCTTTTCCTTTAACTTCAGATACATCTATTATAGTAATAAAAGCTTTTGGATCAACTCTTAATATTTTAGTTTTTAAGCTAATCATTTGAGATGTTGTAACTGCAACATATAATAGCTTTTTCTTATCTCTAGTATATCCACCCTCAGCCATAAGAGCAGTAACACCACGATGCATATCTTTTATTACGTAATTAATAATATCATTTTCCTTTTCAGTTAAAATAAGAAGAAGTTTTTTACTAGTAAAACCATTTAGTACTTTATCTAAAAGTGTGCTGGTAATGAATAGTGATATTAATGTGTATAGAGCTCTAGGTAGTCCAAATATGAAAACTGAAATACCAACTATAATTAAGTTAAATCCAAATCCAACTTTTCCGATATCAAAGTTTGAATATTTTTTTCTAATAACCATAGTAATAATATCAGTACCACCAATAGAACCATTTCTATAAAATACTAATCCATAGCCAATTCCACTTAAAACTCCACCATAAATACAATATAATAACATATCATCAACTTGAACTAAGTTAGATAAAGGTTTAGTTATCATTAATGCAGTTGAAAATGCAATCATACCTATTGCAGTGTAAATAGTAAAGCGCTTGCTTAAGAATTTATAACTTACAAAAAATAGGGGGATGTTAAGTAGAAAAACTGTTATTCCTGATGGAACATTAAATAAATATTGCAAAATTAGTGCTATACCAGTAACTCCACCACTTAGAAGCTTAGCATTAGATAGGAATAGATTAACTCCTAATGAAGAAATAAAACATCCTAAAATAATTACTACAACGTCAATGTAAAAACTTTTACTTTTAAATAAATCTTTCATAAAAAATACCTCTGTATTAATATATCGATAGTTTTCATAAAGATTATATATTAAAAATATAGCTATGTTAAGTAATTTATTTTAAATATATGTAACATAATAATAATAAATAAAAAAATGATAAATATATGGAAAGTAATTATTGATTAATAATCATTATAGATTATTAAAGGAAATTGAAGAAATTGAAAAGATAAGTCTTTTTTTTTAGTTTTTTTGCTTTATAATTTATTTTACAATAATAAATAGTAAGATTATAATTACGATATATTGTGTAGAGAAGAATAAAATATACTATATATAGTGGAGGAGCAAACGTGGTTAATTTAGAAAGTATTTGTAAAAAAGCAGTTAGTGAAATAGATGATTTACAAGGAATTTATGTAAAAGAGAAGCTAATTGATGGGTGTAAAAATATAATAAGAGAGTCAATGAATGAAGAGGAAGTTAGAAATTCTGTAATTCAAATAGCATTAGAGCTAACTACTGAACAAGAGCCAAAGTGGCAGTATGTTGCATCGAAATTATATGTAGATAGATTATATGATGAAGTAAAAAGAAATAGAGGAAGAGAAGTACAAGATAAGCCATATAGTAATTATTATGAATTTATTTCTGAAATGACTGATAAGAAATTATATGGAAAGTATATTTTAGAAAATTATACTAAAGAAGAAATTGAGGAATTGGAAAAAGAGATAAAGCCTGAAAGAGATTATATATTCACTTATAGTGGTATAGATTTATTAACAAAAAGATATCTTATTCAAGACTATAATAGAAAACCTCTTGAGCTTCCACAACAAATGTTTATGGGAATAGCAATGCATTTAGCAATTCCAGAGGATAAACAAAATAGATTAGTGTGGGCAAAGAGGTTTTATGATGTTTTAAGCTCACTTAAAGCAACTATGGCAACACCTACTATGTCAAATGCTAGAAAGCCATTTTATCAATTAAGTTCATGTTTTATTGATACAGTAGAGGATAGCTTAAAAGGAATATATAAATCTTTAGATAACTTTGCAGAAGTATCAAAGTTCGGTGGAGGAATGGGAATTTATATAGGTAAGATAAGAGCTATAGGATCAGCGATAAGAGGTTTTAAAGGAGCATCAGGTGGAGTAATTCCATGGATAAAGCTATTTAATGATACGGCAGTAGCAGTTGACCAATTGGGAGTAAGAAATGGATCAGTTGCAATATGGCTTGATGCTTGGCATAAAGAAGTACCAGAGTTTTTACAATTAAGAACTAATAATGGTGATGATAGAAAGAAAGCGCACGATATTTTCCCAGGGCTTTGTTATCCAGATTTATTCTGGAGATTAGCAGAAGAGGATATAGACGCTAATTGGTACATGATGTGTCCTCATGAGATTAAATCCATTAAGGGATATTCTTTAGAAGATTACTATGGGGAAGAATGGGAAAAAAGATATTATGATTGTGTTAATGATGACAGAATTGATAAAAGGGTAATGTCTGTTAAGGATATAGTTAGATTGATTATTAAAAGTGCTGCAGAAACAGGAACACCTTTTGCTTTCTACAGAGATACAGTAAATAAAATGAATCCTAACAAACATGCAGGAATGATTTACTCTTCTAATTTATGTACAGAAATAATGCAAAATATGAGTCCTATGGATATTCAAAATACAACAATAACAGATGACAATGGAGATACTATTATAGTTGAAAAAACTAAGGCAGGGGATTTTGTAGTTTGTAATCTTTCATCAATAGTATTAGGAAATGTTGACGTAAATAACGATGAAGATGTGGAATATGTAGTTGAAACTCAAATAAGAGCTATGGATAATGTAATAGATCTAAATTACTACTCAGTACCTTTTGCTGAAGTTACTAATAAAAAATATAGAGCAATAGGATTAGGAACTAGTGGATACCATCATATGCTTGCAAATAATAAAATTCACTGGAATGAAGAAAAACATTTAGAGTTTGCAGATAAGGTTTATGAAAAAATAAATTATTATGCAATTAAAGCAAGTATGAAAATAGCTAAAGAAAAAGGAGCATACTCATGTTTCGATGGTTCAGATTGGCAAAATGGAGAGTATTTTAGCTTAAGAAATTATGATTCAGACAAATGGAATGACTTAAAAAGTGATGTAAGAAAATACGGATTAAGAAACGGATACTTATTTGCAGTTGCTCCAAATGGTTCTACAGCAACAATAGCTGGAACATCAGAGGGAGTAGATCCTGTTATGGCAAGATTCTGGCTAGAAGAAAAGAAGGGAAGTATTGTTCCAAAAACAGCTCCAAATTTAAGTTGGGAGAATTTCTGGTACTATAATTCAGCTTATAATATAGATCAACAGCTTTGTATAAAGATAAATGGAATTAGACAAAGACATATAGACCAAGGTCAATCATTTAATTTATATATAACAACAGAATATACAATGAGACAAATAATGAATTTATATATAACAGCATGTAAGTGCGGAGTTAAATCTATTTATTATGTAAGATCTAAGTCATTAGAAGTTGCAGAATGTGAAAGCTGTTCTGCATAAAAATTGATTATTATCTCAAAAGTATTAATTGTGTAGAGGATTAATGCTTTTGAGACATACTAAGTTAAGAGCGGGAGAAAAGAAATGGAGATAAGGAAAAAGCCTTTATTTAATGAAAATGGTGATATTGAAGTTAGTAAGAAAAAAATGATAAATGGAAATACCACTAACTTAAATGACTTTAATAATATGAAATATAAATGGGCATCAGATTGGTACAGACAGGCAATGAATAATTTTTGGATTCCAGAAGAAATTAATCTTTCTCAGGATTTAAAGGATTATGGAAAGTTAGATAATAACGAAAGAATGGCATATGATAAGATATTATCATTTTTAATATTCTTAGATTCAATACAAACAGCTAATTTGAGCAATATAAATAATTATGTAACTGCTAGTGAAATCAATTTATGTTTAACTATTCAAGCATTCCAGGAGGCTGTACATTCACAAAGCTATAGCTATATGCTTGATACAATTTGTTCACCAGAAAAAAGAAATGAAATTCTTTATCAATGGAAAGATGACAAAGTTCTTCTAGAAAGAAATAAGTTTATTGGAGAGCAATATAATAAATTTTTAGAAAATCCAACTGAAGAAAATCTTATAAGAACTATTATGGCTAACTTCATATTGGAAGGAATTTATTTTTATTCTGGATTTATGTTCTTTTATAACCTTGAAAGAAACGGGAAGATGCCAGGTTCAGCTCAAGAAATTCGTTATATAAATAGAGATGAAAATACACATTTATGGTTATTTAGAAGTTTAATTCGAGAACTTCAAAAAGAAGAGGCAGAAATATTTACTAAAGAGTTTGTTGAAGAATTAAGACTTATGATGAAAATTGGAGTTGAACATGAGATTAATTGGGGAAATTATGTTATTGGAGAAAACATACAAGGAATTAATAAAAATCTAATTGATTCATACATTAAGTATTTAGGAAATAAAAGACTAAAAGAAATAGGATTAGAACCTTTATTTGAAGGATACGATAAAAATCCAGCTCCATGGGTTGATTCATTATCAAATGCTAATACTGTTAAAACAGACTTCTTTGAGGCTAAATCAACAGCTTATGCCAAGGCTAGTGTTTTAGTTGATGATTTATAAATTATACGTATAGCGAATGATTTTTCTTGAAATAATAAATAAATTCTATATTTTTTTAGGAGAATGCTTCCACACAAAGATAAAATTTAAAAAAATTAATGATAACGTTATTTAAAATATGTTATAATACTCATGGTCGTATTAAGTTTAAATAAGATAAATTTAAAATGGGATAGATTTATCTTACAAATTTTCAACAGTATATAATAGGTCATTAAATTGTAATAGAAATATTATAGTGGCTTAAAGTATAACAATAATTTTAATAATAGTATTAAATTTATGCTTAAGTGTAGGAGGAATTTATATGAAAAAAGGTATCGCTGCATCAAAAGGTTACGCTATAGGTAAAGTATTTATTCAAGAACATGAAGAAATAGTTATTAACGATGCTAAAGTTGAAGACGTAGCTGCAGAAAAAGAAAAATTAAATGTTGCATTAGAAGCATCAAAACAACAATTAACAGCAATAAAGGAAAAAACACTTGCTGAAATAGGTGAACACGAAGCGGCTGTTTTCGAAGCTCACTTAACACTATTAGATGACCCAGAATTTACTGGTCAAATGGAAATGACAGTTGAAAATGATAGCTTAAACGCTATGAAAGCTGTTCAAAATGTAACAGATACATTTGTTATGATTTTCGAATCAATGGACAATGATTATATGAGAGAAAGAGCTGCTGATATTAAAGACGTTTCTAAGAGAATCATCTCTAACTTAGCAGGAAAAGGTGGAAGTGCATTTGCTATAACTGAAGAAAATACAGTAGTTGTAGCTCACGATTTAACTCCATCAGATACAGCTCAATTAGATAGATCAAAGGTTTGTGGTTTCTTAACAAACATCGGAGGAAGAACTTCTCACTCAGCTATCATGGCTAGAACATTAGAAATTCCTGCTGTTGTTGGTTTAGGAGATATAACTACAACTGTTAAAAATGGTGATTTAGTAATAGTTGACGGTATCGAAGGTATTGCTATAATCAACCCATCTGAAGAAGTAGTTGCTGAATACAAAGCTAAGAAAGAAGCTTTTGCAGCAGAACAAGAAGAATTAAAGAAACTTATCGAAGTTAAAACTGTAACTAAATCTGGTAAGAGAGTTGAAGTTTGCGGTAACATCGGTAAGCCAGAAGATATAGATCAAGTTTTAGCTAACGGTGGAGACGGTGTAGGATTATTCAGAACTGAATTCTTATACATGGACAGAGACCAAGCTCCAACTGAAGAAGAACAATTCAATGCTTACAAAACTGTTTTAGAAAAAGCTAACGGTAAGCAAGTTGTTATAAGAACATTAGATATCGGTGGAGATAAGGTATTACCTTACTTACCATTACCTGAAGAAATGAATCCATTCTTAGGATACAGAGCTATCAGATTATGCTTAGATAGAAAAGATATATTCAGAGTTCAAATCAGAGCTTTATTAAGAGCTTCTGTTTACGGAAACCTTTGTGTTATGTTCCCAATGATTTCTGGATTAGAAGAATTCCAAGCTGCTAAAGAATTCGTTGAAGAATGTAGAGCAGAATTACATGCTGAAGGAATTAAAACTTCAGAAACTACTCAATGGGGTATCATGGTTGAAATTCCAGCAGCAGCAGTTATGGCTGATGAATTAGCTAAGTATGTTGACTTCTTCTCAATCGGAACTAATGACTTAATCCAATACACATTAGCTGCTGACAGAATGAGTGAAAAAGTATCATACCTTTATAATCCAATGCACCCAGCTGTATTAAGATTAATAAAGATGACTATTGATGGAGCTCACAAGCACGGTAAATGGGTTGGAATGTGTGGAGAAATGGCAGGAGATGAAGCTGCTATACCTACATTAGTTGAATATGGATTAGATGAGTTCTCAATGAGTGCTACATCAATCTTAGGAGCTAAGAAAATAATATTAGACCAAGAATAATATAAAAAAAGAGAATCGCATTAGTGATTTTTAGTGTTGTATTAAAGAAATAGATTACTATTGCTTTTAAAGTAAAAGTGAGT